>Ga0308167_1000123_pt1 | contig 183731 bp, 162 predicted proteins | sample PhyCR1_2_FD_202138 | JGI IMG/M metagenome (GOLD analysis project Ga0308167, IMG submission 202138) | Phyllosphere microbial communities from UC Gill Tract Community Farm, Albany, California, United States - DLSLRC.R1 | ecosystem: Host-associated > Plants > Phyllosphere > Unclassified | place...
ACGACCACCTGCCCGAAGATATTTCAGATCCGGAGCAAGTGGAAGACATCATCCGCATGATTAATGACATGGGGATCCCCGTACACGAGAGTGCTCCGGATGCGGACGCCCTTATGTTGGCCGATGCCGACACCGACGAAGCAGCTGCTGAAGAAGCGGCCGCAGCGTTGGCGGCAGTAGAGACCGACATTGGTCGTACTACGGACCCTGTGCGCATGTATATGCGTGAAATGGGCACCGTAGAACTGCTGACACGTGAAGGCGAAATTGAAATCGCCAAGCGTATCGAAGAAGGCATCCGCGAAGTGATGGGCGCAATCGCGCACTTCCCTGGCACGGTTGACCACATTCTTTCCGAGTACGATCGCGTCACCACCGAAGGTGGCCGCCTGTCCGACGTTCTGAGCGGTTATATCGATCCGGACGACGGCATTGCGCCGCCGGCCGCCGAAATTCCGCCTCCTGTCGACCCCAAAACGGCCAAGGCCGCCGAAGGTGACGACGACGAGGAAGAAAAGGACGAGACCAGCGATGACGAGGAAGAGGTCGAAAGCGGCCCGGATCCCATCATCGCAGCACAGCGTTTTGGCGCTGTCTCCGACCAGATGGAAATCACGCGCAAGGCGCTGAAAAAGCACGGCCGCGACAACAAGCTGGCAATCGCCGAGCTGGTTGCCCTGGCTGAGCTGTTCATGCCGATCAAACTGGTACCGAAGCAATTCGAAGGCCTGGTTGAGCGTGTTCGTAGCGCCCTGGAGCGTCTGCGTGCACAAGAGCGTGCCATCATGCAGTTGTGCGTACGTGATGCACGCATGCCGCGTACCGACTTCCTGCGCCTGTTCCCGGGTAACGAAGTTGACGAAAGCTGGAGCGATGCGCTGGCCAAAGGCAAAAGCAAATACGCTGAAGCCATTGGTCGCCTGCAACCGGATATCATCCGTTGCCAGCAAAAGCTGTCGGCGCTGGAAGCTGAAACCGGCCTGAAAATTGCCGAGATCAAGGACATCAACCGTCGCATGTCGATCGGTGAGGCCAAAGCCCGCCGCGCGAAGAAAGAGATGGTTGAAGCCAACTTGCGTCTGGTGATCTCCATCGCCAAGAAGTACACCAACCGTGGCCTGCAGTTCCTCGACCTGATCCAGGAAGGCAACATCGGCTTGATGAAAGCGGTAGACAAGTTTGAATACCGCCGCGGCTACAAATTCTCGACTTATGCCACCTGGTGGATCCGTCAGGCGATCACTCGCTCGATCGCCGACCAGGCTCGCACCATTCGTATTCCGGTGCACATGATCGAGACGATCAACAAGCTCAACCGTATTTCCCGCCAGATGTTGCAGGAAATGGGCCGTGAACCGACGCCGGAAGAGCTGGGCGAACGCATGGAAATGCCTGAGGACAAAATCCGCAAGGTATTGAAGATCGCTAAAGAGCCGATCTCCATGGAAACCCCGATCGGTGATGACGAAGACTCCCATCTGGGCGACTTCATCGAAGACTCGACCATGCAGTCGCCAATCGATGTCGCCACCGTTGAGAGCCTTAAAGAAGCGACGCGCGACGTACTGGGCGGCCTCACGGCACGTGAAGCCAAAGTACTGCGCATGCGCTTCGGCATCGACATGAATACCGACCACACCCTTGAAGAGGTTGGTAAACAGTTCGACGTGACCCGTGAGCGGATCCGTCAAATCGAAGCCAAAGCGCTGCGTAAGCTGCGCCACCCGACGAGAAGCGAGCACCTGCGCTCCTTCCTCGACGAGTAACACCAAAACCCCCGGCCCTGCCGGGGGTTTTGTTTTATCGCCTCACACCTCCCCGCCCTGCGCTATAGCCCGTCTACACTCGATATATTCGAGCGTAAACGAGAAACGCATGCCTCCTCTGCCGGCCTTCCTGTTGCTGTCGTTTCTTGCCTGGACCACCACGGTCTCGGCCCTGACGCTCACAGATGAAGAAAAACAATGGCTTAACGACCATCCCGAGCTTCGCCTTGGTGTGGATGCCACATGGGCACCTTTTGAGTTCCGCGACCCGGAAGGCCTCTATACCGGGCTGGCGGGCGACTATGTCAATCTGATCAAAAAACAGCTGGGGGTAGACGTCAAACAGGTCGAGCCGGGCACGTGGACCAACCTGCTGGAAAAGGCCAAAACAAACCAGATCGATTGGCTACCCGGCATCATGTCTACGCCGGAACGTCTGAACAGCCTTGCGTTTACCCGCCCTTACCTCGATTTCCCGATTGTCATACTTGCCCACAGAGGCGGAGCCTCCCCACAAAACCTGAAAGACCTCTACGGCCTGAAAATTTCGGTCGTAAAAAACTATGCGCCCCACGAACTGCTTCAAACCTTGCACCCGGACCTCAACCTGGTTGCGCTACCCAACGTGAGTTCAGCACTTCAGGCGCTGGCTACCGGGCAAGTGGATGCGATGGTCGGCGACCTGGCCTCCAGCGTCTGGAGCATGCGCGAGCTCAAGCTGGACGGCCTTTATGTGAGCGGCGAGACACCTTATCGCTATCAACTGGCGATGGCCGTCCCCAAAGGCCAGGACATCCTGCTGCGCATCCTCGATAAAGTGCTGGCCGACATGAGCACCGCCGAAACCCAGGCCATTCAAGCGCGCTGGGTTGGCGACATAACAGACTACCGGGCGCTATGGCGCACCTTGCTACTGTATGTACTGCCCGCCCTTGTGCTGCTGGTGATCATCCTGGCCATCGTCATACTGATTAACCGCCGCCTCAGCTCTGAAATTTCCCGCCGAATATCACTCGAGCAAAAGCTGCGCAACAGCGAGCATCACTACAGAGGCTTGGTTGAAAGCCTGTCAGCCGTTGCGTGGGAAGCACGCCCCGAAGACGACACCTACACCTATGTCTCTCCTCAGGCCGAAGCGCTGCTGGGCTACCCCATCGCCGACTGGTTTAAACAGGGTTTCTGGAAGCGGATCGTGCACCCGGACGACCTCCCCATAACCAAAGCCTTCAGCACCAAGGAAACCTTCGCACGCCGCGATCACAGCGTGGACTACCGCGTGATCACTGCAGACGGCAGAACCCTATGGCTGCGCAATATTGTCAGCATTACCCACCACAATCAGCAGCCCGTGCTGCGCGGATTAATGATCAACATCAGTGAAACCAAAGAAACCGAAGAAGCGCTGCGCCTCTCCGAAGAAAAGTTCGCAAAAGCCTTTCATGCTTCACCCGACGGCCTTCTTCTCTCCCGACAAAGCGATGGTTTACTCATCGAAGTCAACGAAGGCTTCAGCCACATCAGCGGCTATGCCAGCACCCACTGCCTGTATCGTTCGACACTGGACCTGCAACTCTGGATCGGCCGGCAGCAACGCCTCGACATGTTGGAACTGCTGGACCGGAACGGCTTTGTCCGCGATTTCAAATGCAACATCCGGCACAAGGACGGGCGCGCGCTGCTGTGCGAAATTTCCAGCCGCCCGCTGATGATCGGTCACGAACGCTGCATGCTGACGATCGCCCGTGACATCACCGAGCGCCACCACCTGCAAGAGAAGCTCCTGCAAACGGCAACGGTTTTTGAGAGCACAGCCGAAGGCATCATGTTTACCGACCTTCAGCAAACCGTTACCGCTGTGAACCGGGCGTTTACCCAAATAACGGGGTACAACGAACACGATGTACTGGGCCAGACACCGCGCATTCTGGCTTCCGGCCAACACGACAGCGCCTTTTATGCTGCCATGTGGCATCAACTCGCACGCGAAGGCCACTGGCAGGGCGAGATCTCAAACAAGCGCAAGAACGGCGAGTTTTACCCCTGCTGGATGACCATCAGTGCCGTACGCAACAGCGAACACGTAACCACCCATTTTGTCGCGGTGTTCGCGGACATCTCCAGCCTTAAACACGCGCAGGAACGCCTCGACCATCAGGCCCACCACGACCCCCTGACCGGTCTTCCCAATCGGCTGTTTTTCGAGAACCGGCTGCATAAAGTGCTCGATGACCCAAACCGCGAGGGAGAACATGGCGCGGTCCTGTTCCTGGACCTGGATCGCTTCAAGAACATCAATGACAGCCTTGGCCACCCTATTGGTGACCTGCTGCTCATCGGTATCGCGGCGCGCCTGAAGAAACAGCTGCGCGACATCGACACCGTCGCTCGCCTGGGCGGCGATGAGTTCATTATCCTGCTGCCTGGGCTCAAAAAGCTGCAGGATGCGGAATTGATTGCCGACAAACTGCTGGCCTGTTTCAACGCCCCTTTTACCGCGGGCGAGCATGAACTGTTTATCAGTGCCAGCATCGGCACCAGTGTTTACCCGGAAGACGGCACCGACGTGGCCACCTTGATCAAAAATGCCGATGCCGCCATGTACCGCTCCAAACTCAAAGGTCGAAATCGCGTAGAGCGTTACACCCACGACCTGACAGCCCAAGCCAGCGCCCGCGTGGTGCTCGAGCAAGAGCTACGCCGTGCCCTGGAGCGCGGGCAACTGTCGCTGTTTTACCAGCCAAAAATCAGCCTCAATGGCCTGACCTTGATAGGTGCGGAAGCCTTGATTCGCTGGAACCACCCCACACTCGGGCAGATCCCGCCCGACCGGTTCATTGTTCTGGCTGAAGAAAACGGCATGATCATACAAATCGGTGACTGGGTACTGGAGCGTGCCTGCCAACAACTGCACGAGTGGAACAAAACCTACGCCCCCTTCGGCGTGCTCTCCATCAACCTGGCCGGCGCTCAACTGCACCAACCCAAACTACTGGAGCGCATCCACCAACTGCTCCAACACCACACACTCAAGCCTGGCTGCGTACAGTTAGAAATCACCGAAAACTTCATCATGAGCCAGACCGAAGAAGCGCTGAAAGTCCTGCACCAGCTCAAACTTTTGGGCGTACAACTGGCCATCGATGACTTTGGCACCGGCTACTCCTCCCTGAGCTACCTCAAGCGCCTGCCACTGGACACCTTAAAGATCGACCAATCCTTCATCCGCGGCCTGCCCCACGACGCGCACGATGCCGCAATCGTGCGCGCCATCATTGCACTGGGTCGCAGCATGCAACTCACCGTCATTGCTGAAGGCGTCGAAACTCAGGCCCAACAAGACTTCCTGGCTGAAGAAGGCTGCGCACAGATCCAGGGCTACATCATCAGCGTGCCATTATCGGCTGAAGAGTTCGCCTCAACCTTTCTTCGCACGGCTATTTAAGACTTTACGGATAGCACTCCACGCCAACCATCGTTATAATCCGCGACCTACTGAGGGCCTATAGCTCAGTTGGTTAGAGCAGGGGACTCATAATCCCTTGGTCGTAGGTTCGAGTCCTACTGGGCCCACCATACTCAAAGCCGCGCACTGCGCGGCTTTTGTGTTTCTGGCATTGGGTCTTAAAGCGTTTTTCATCCAGAGACGCCAAAGCACGGATGGCGCAGGGCATTCAGGTTTATCTCCTCACCTCTGCGTTCAGGGCTGAGGAGCTATCGTCAGTGTCGCGTATTCGGCTCGTTCAATCGCTGAGCGGGCGGGGCGGTACGCCGTCGTAGCTCCAGATGAACTGACGCGGAATCGGCCCTTTGTTGCGACCACCCTGCTGGGTCTGTTCCCAGGCGTGAGCCAGAATGCCCACCGATCGCGACAGGCAGAATAATCCACGGGCCAAGGGGGCAGCGAACCCAAGTTCGGCATAGATCACTGCCGTTGCACCATCGATATTCATGGGGATGCGACGCCCTTTGCGCGCCATCAGTCGCTCTTCAACACTGCGCGCAATCAGCGCAAAACGCCCACACACCACTCCCGCCTCGGCCGCGTTGTCCACGGCACGTAGCAGCGGCGCGGAACGCGGGTCAACGGGGTGGAAGCGATGGCCGAAGCCTGGAATAAATTTGCCGTTGGTTTCGATAAAGGCATCCAACGCCTGGTCGGTGGCGTCGGCCAAGGACGCACCCGCCGTCAAGCGTGTGTCGATGTCTTGGTAGATACCGACGGCCTGCTCGCCTGCCCCGCCATGAACATCGCCCAGCACGTTCAAGGCTGACGCCATGGCACTGTTGAGGCCTACGCCGCAGGTGGTGGCCATGCGTGCAATGGCAATGCTGGGGGCTTGGGGGCCGTGATCGACGCCCGCCATCAGCGCGGTCTCCAGCAGACGGGCCTGCGCCGGGCTGGGCAGGTCGCCACGCAGCATCAACCAAATCATCTGGGTGAAGCTGACTTGACCGATCAAGTCTTCGACGGCGTAGCCTCGGTAGCGGATCTCGCCAGGCTGCATCTGGATGATGGACGTCGTCCACCAGTCTTCGCTCATCTGACGGCCGTCCAGGGTCGGGTTCATAGTGCGTTCTCATTGCGCAGGGTCACAATCTGCTCAGGGCTGTAACCCAGTTCGCCGAGAATGCTGTCGGTGTGTTCACCCAACATCGGCGGCGGGGTCGCCACACTCGGCGCTTGATGGTCGATTTTGATGCCGGTGCGCAGCAGTTTCAGGGGCCGGCCTACACCCGGCACCTGGTCAAAATGAGCCACCATGCCGCGATCCCGGATCTGCGGATGGTCCAGTGCCTGCGGCACTTTATAGACCGGGCCGGAAGGGACGCCCGCCTTCACCAGCAGCGCCCACCACTCGTCTGCCGAGCGCGTCAGCAGCGCGCCTTCCAATTGCTCCGTCAACTCGGCACGGTGCTGCAAACGGGCCTGACGTTTGGAGAAGCGCGGGTCGGTGATCAAGTCTTCGCGGCCAATGACCTGGCACACCGCCTCGAACTGCTCCTGTTTGTTGGCCGCAATATTTAATGGCCCGCTGGCCGTGCGAAATGTCCCTGAAGGGCTCGCGGTCACGTTGTTGTTGCCCATGGGTTGCGGCACGTGCCCGGCCACCAGATAGTTGGACACCGCCCACCCCATGGTCGCCAGTGACGCTTCAAGCATCGAGATGTCAATGAAGCACCCTTCGCTGCGCTGGTGATCGGCCAGCACGCTGGTAATCGCGAACGCGGCCGTAATGCCGCCGACTGTGTCGGAAATCGGATAGCCGACCCGGTACGGCGCGTTTTCCGGCGCACCGGTAATGCTCATCACCCCGGACATGCCTTGGATGATCTGGTCGTAAGCCGGCAAGTCGTGAAGCGGGCCGTCCTGACCAAAGCCGGAAATGGCGCAATAAATGAGCCGGGGATTCACGCCCTTGAGGGTCTCGTAGCCCAGCCCCAGGCGCTTCATGACACCCGGGCGAAAATTTTCCACCAGCACATCGGCGCTGCTCACCAGTTTGAGAAACGCTTCACGGGCCGCCGTGTTTTTCAGGTTCAGGGTCATGGACCGTTTACCGGGGTTCTGGGCCAGGAATGAGACACCCATCAGCTTCTGGTTGAGGTCTGCATCGGCACCCAACTGCCGCGCCAGGTCACCGCTACCGGGCACTTCGACTTTGATGACATCGGCACCCATATGGGCCAGTTGGTGACAGCAAAACGGGCCGGCCAAGACGTTGGTCAGGTCCAGCACACGGATGCCTTTCAGCGGAACGAGCATGACGGGCATTCTCCTAAGGGATTGAATTATTATTCTGCTAGATAGAACATCCTTCTATTATATAGAATATGTTCTCGCTTTCAATCCATCTGTGCGATCCGCTCAGGTAGCTGGGTTAGAATGCTCAGCCTCACCCACAAGGAACGTCTCATGACCAAGAACCGCGTCGAAGCCGTGGATCGCGCCCTGTCCATCGTCGGTGCCTTCGCCAGCGGCCCCGGTCGCTTGAGCCTGCGGGATCTGGCGGAAAAAACCGGCATGTACAAAAGCACCATCCTGCGTTTGTGCGGCTCGCTGGAGCACTTCGGCTATCTGGTGCGGGACGAACATGGCGTGTTTCGCCTGGGGCCCACCATTGGCCAGCTCGGCTCGCTGTATCGTCGGGAACTGGGCGACCTGCTCCGCCCTTCGCTGCAGCAACTGGCTGAAGACCTTAACGAAACCGCTTCTTTCTATGTGCGCGAAGGCGAGGTTCGGGTTTGCCTGTTCCGGCAGAACTCCACTCAGGAAATTCGTCATCACCTGGAAGAGGGCGTACGCCTGCCCTTGCAGCACGGTGCCGCAGGCAAAGTGTTATTGGCGTTCTGCGGGGAAGAAGGCGAACTCTTCGACAGTATTCGCGAGCGCGGCTACCACACCTCTCTGGGCGAAAGAGCGCCGGATGTGGCAGCGGTGGCCGTGCCCCTCAGCCTGCCCAATGGCGTGTTGCGTGGCGCGTTGTCAGTGTCCGGGCTCAAAAGCCGCTTTACCGAGGCGTTTCAAGCCCGTGCGGTGGAGCGGCTGAAACGTGAAGCGGCGCGCCTTGCGGTCTTGATCGACAGCCATTGAACCGTCTGTGGCGCGAAACAGGTACGCGCCCGCGACATCTTCACACCGGGCAGCCCTTGCTGCGCAGCAATGCATTGAAGCGCTCGAGGTCAGGGTTGCCCGCCTGATTGGCTTCGCGGATGCGAGCTTCCTTTTTGGCATGGGCCTGCACCCGTGGCAGCAGAGACGCCAGTTGCGCAGCCGGGATCGCCACCACACCGTCCGCATCGCCCAGAATCAAATCGCCCGGTGACACACTGAGCCCGGCACACGCCACCGGTACATTGACCTCACCCGGGCCGTCCTTGCTCGGGCCACGGTGCACATGGCCCAAGGCATAAACCGGCATCTCTCCCTCGGCCCATTCGGCCACATCGCGCAAGGCACCATTCACGACAAACCCGCCCAAGCGCTTGGTCAGCGCCGTGGTACGCATCAGCCCGCCAATAACGGCCTGGGTCAGGTCGCCAGCGCCATCAATGACAATGACATCCCCAGGTTCGGCCAGCAGCATCGCCTGGTGGATCATCAGGTTATCGCCCGGGCGGATTCTGACCGTGATGGCCGGGCCGCACAGGCCCAAGGTCAAGGAGCCGTGGTACGCCTTCAGCCCCAGGCCGCCAACATGGCGCCCCATGCAATCGCTGGCATGGGCCACCGGAACCTGGCGAAAGGCTTCGACCCATGCCGCGTCGGGCATCGCCGGGCGCGGGTTGACCGTAAAACCAAAAGGCCACGGCGGATTGTTTTGACTCATGGAACAGGACTCCTTGTGAGGTTCAATAATGAGCGGCCTCAAACGCCGTCATCGCGCAGGCGGCACCGCTGCCAGAAGCGAAACACACGCTCGGCCAAAAACAACACCAACACAAAACGCAGCACCTGAATCGCCGTGACCAATGCCACGGACAGGTTCAGGGCCTCGGCGGTAAGGCTCAGTTCGCTGATACCGCCCGGCATCATGCCCAGCATGACCGCCGGTACGGGCAGGCCACCCAGCACCGCCAGCCCCCAGGCCATGGCGCTGGTGCCCAGTACCATCAGCACCGTAAAAGCCACTACCCGTATCAGGAAGGCCGGCGCCGAACGGAAAAACGGTCGATCAAAATGGCAGCCCAACGAACAGCCCATCAACCATTGCCCCGCTTCGCCCAGGCCTGGCGGCAGCCCAACCTGCCTATCCAGTGCAACCGCAAACGTTGCGCAGACAAACAAGGGCCCCAGCATCCACGGGTTGGGTTGCTGCAGACGCTGCCAACCCAGCGCCACCAACGCCCCCAGCGGCAACAGCAAAGCCAGCCAAACCCACTCCACCGGCAGGGCTGCTGGCTGGCCTGGTGCATCGATGCCCAAGGTGAAAATCGCTGGAATGGTCAGCACCAGCAAGACCATGCGCAGGCTTTGCGCAGCCGCCACTCGGTCAAGCCGCCCGGCACGGTGGCGCGAAGCGAGGTTGATCATTTCGCTGGCACCGCCAGGCATGCTGGAAAAGAAAGCCGTGACCGGGTCGTCGCCACCACGGCGAAAAATCACGACGCCAATGATCGACATGAACAAAGTGCCCAGGGCGCAGACCAGGATGATCAATGCGTGTTCGCTGACCTGGCCCACCACTTCACGGGTGAAGTGCAGGCCAATGGCAGAGGAAATGATCCACTGCCCGCAACGCCGGCCATTGGGGATGTCCTCAATACGCCAACCACTGCAGCGCACCAGAATGACCGCCAACATCGCGCCCACCAACCACGGCAGCGGCCACCCCACCAGGCTCGCCAGCCAGCCGCCCGACAAGCCGACTAAGGGGGTGGACAACCCGCGTGGCAGGCGCATGGGGTTAAGCCGCTGCTGCGCCAGCCGCAGCGCGACGACGACGCAGGGCGCGCCAGATCGGGAAAAGGATCATCCCGGCGATCAGCGTCCACACCACCCAGGTGATCGGGCTGGAGAACAGAATGCTCATGCTACCGTCCGAGATCGACAACGCCCGGCGCAGGTTCTGCTCCATCAACCCGCCCAGGATGAAACCCAGCAAAATGGCGGACAGCGGGAAATCCATCTTGCGCAAGATGTAACCGGCCACTCCGATACCAATCATCAGGTAAAGGTCAAACGTGGTGGCATGCACGGCATAAACGCCGATAGACGTAATGATCGCGATCACCGGCACCAGCGCCCAATAAGGCACGGCCAGCACTTTGGTGAACAGTTTGATCATCGGCACGTTGATCACAATCAACATCAAGTTGGCAATGAACAGGGAAGCGATAAGGCCCCACACAATGTCCGGCTGGTTCTGGAACAACAACGGCCCGGGCGTGATGTTGTAAAGCGTCAGCGCACCGAGCATCACCGCCGTGGTACCCGACCCTGGCACGCCCAGCGTCAGCATGGGCACCAATGAACCGCAGGCCGAAGCACTGTTGGCCGTTTCAGGGGCCGCCAGACCGCGAAGGTCACCGTTGCCGAACTGGTTGTCTTTGACCGCCAGACGTTTTTCCGACATGTACGCCACAGCGCTCGCCAGGGTTGCACCGGCTCCTGGCAGGATGCCCAGGAAAAAGCCCAGCGCGCCGCTGCGCGCGTTAGTGGCCAATACCGATCGGCCTTCCTTGAGGTTAAACAGCATCCGGCCGCTGGCCTGGATGGCTTTCTGACCGTGACGGGTACGCTCGAGCAAAACCAGCAGCTCACTGATCGAGAACAGGCCCAGTACCAGCACCACGAACTGAATGCCATCCGCCAGGCCGATGCTGCCGAACGTGAACCGGTAAACGCCGCTGTTGGAATCAATGCCAATACACGACAGCAGCAGGCCGATCAACGCCGCGATGGCGGTTTTCATCGGCTTGTTGCCGGCCATGCCGGCCAAACAGGTGATGGCAAACACCATCAGCACAAAATACTCGGCGGGCCCGAACGCCACCGCCCATTTGGCCAGCAACGGCGCGAACAACACCACACCGCAGGTCGCCATCAGGCCACCCACGAAAGAGCTCCAGGCAGAGATGGACAACGCAATGCCAGCCTTGCCCTGACGGGCCAACGGGTAACCGTCGAGTGTGGTCATCACGGCCGACGCTTCACCCGGAATGTTCAGCAGGATCGACGAAATACGCCCGCCGTACTCACATCCCAGGTAGACCGCCGCCAGCAGGATCAAGGCGCTTTCCGGGGGCAGGCCAAGGGCAAACGCAATGGGGATCAGCAGCGCCACGCCGTTGATAGGCCCCAACCCCGGCAACAGGCCAACGACCGTACCGATAAGGGTGCCGCACAAGGCAGTAAACAAGTTATAGGGTGTCAGCGCGACGCCGAACCCTTGGCCAAGATAGCTTAGCGTTTCCATGCATCAGTTCTCCAGAAGTTGCAGTACACCCAACGGCAAGGGTACGTCGAGCGCGTAATCGAAGAGCAAGTAGAGGCTTATCGAGGCCAGAATTCCGGTGATTGCGCCCTGCCACCAGCGGGCACCGTACAAACAGGCGATGAAAAAACCGAAGGGCAAGGTGCTGAGAACAAAGCCGAGCGTCTCAAACATCGCGGCGTAAGCCACCAGCAAAAAGACGCAGATCGTCACTTTGGTCAGCATCTGCCGGTCCATCGGCACGTCTTCGTCATGCCCGATTTTCTCCTCGGTCACCGTGCTCACCGGCTTGAACAACAGGTACAACGTGCCGCAAATAAGCAACCCCAGTAACAGCAGCGGATAGGCCCGCGGCCCTACCGGCTCGTAAGAAAACGGTGCCCGATAACCCCAGGCAACAAAGGTCAGAGCGATGCAGATTGCCAGCAGAACCGCACCGAGAATGCGTTGAGACATAAGGAAACCTCTAGGTGTTCGGCCCGGTCACCGCCGCTCATTCAGCCAGCGGCGACACAGACAAGACACAGCCAGTAGCCAGGATTTAAGTGAATAAGGTGCTTACCAGATAGGGACGCTGTAGCTGACGATCACACGGTGTTCATCCATGCCACGGGCGAAGGTCGAGCGGTAGCTGGCATGCCGCCAGCGCAGGCCGACGTTCTTCAACGGCCCGCTCTGTACTTGGTATTGCACATCGATGTTGCGCTCCCATTCGCGCCCATCCTTGCCAGCGGTGGCGTACTCAGCATGAGAACCGTTGACGTAACGGGTCATGAAGGTCAGGCCCGGCACGCCCAGAGTGGCGAAATTAAAGTCATAGCGCGCTTGCCAGGAACGCTCTTTAGCCTGGGCGAAATCATTGAGCTGAAGGAAGTTGACCAGGTAAGGATTGGTGCCATTGATATAGGCAAAGCCGGTGTCGCCAAACATGCGCTGGTACCCGCCGCCAAGGCTGTGGCCATTCTGGCTGTAAGTGAACATGCCATTGAGCGCACGGTTATCCACGTCCCCCCCGAGCGAGCGCCCCTGATCATCGCTGACCGACAGGCGCACATCGCTTTTGAAGGTGCCCTCGCCTACTTTGATCGCGTGCTGCAGGCCGAAGAACTGTTGCCGGTACACGTCGTCCAGCCGTGCCAGTTGGTAGCTCCCGGTCAGGCCTGGCGTAAACGCGTAATCAACGCCAGCGAAGTCGAAGTAATCGGATTCAACAGCACCGCTAAAACGACGGTTCTTGTTGTTGAGCGCCAGCTTTTGCGTGTGAGTCTCTTCACGAGCCGTCACCCGGTTCAGGCGACCGGCATTGACCGTCAGGCCGTCCCACTCTTTGGACGTCAACTGCCCACCCCGGAAAACCTGAGGCAAAATCCGCCCATCGTTGGGTTGTACGGTTGGCAACTTGGGGATCAACGTGCCGACCTTCAGCTCGCTGTTGGAAACCCTGGCCTTGGCGGTCAGGCCCAGTTTGGAGTACTCGCCCGCCGCACGACCGCTGTCCTTGTGCGTTGGCAACAAGCCGGTGCCGGTACGGTCCGGGCTGGAATCAAGCCTTACCCCGAGCATCGCCAAAGCGTCCACCCCAAACCCCACCGTGCCGGCTGTGTAACCGGAGCGCAGGTTGAGAATGAACCCTTGAGCCCACTCTTCACGCTTGTTTTGCCCACTGCCATCACGAAAATCGCGGTTCAGGTAGAAATTGCGCATATCAAGCTTGGCCGAACTGTCTTCGAAGAAGCCTTCGGCGCTCACTGAACTGGCAGTAAACGCCACCAGCGGCAGCGTCGAACAAGCCGCAACACGCAGCGACAGGCATTTAAGGATGGGCATAACCCGCCTCCATTATTTTTATAAGTGGCGCAACCTGGCCGCCATGACCTTTTCAGGTAGCGGCAAGCACTGTGGACAAGAGGGGAGCGTGCGCCCCGCGCCAGGGGCAGCCGGCTCCATCGGCGCACGCCATCTGTCAACTCACTGGATAAGGCCGAACTCATCCGCCAGTTGCTTGTATTCCTTGACCTGGTTGTTGACGTACTGGGTCAGCTCATCACCCGTCATGGAAAAGGCGTACATTTCCCGCTGATCGCGCAGCTTCACAAATTCGTCCGTGTTCATCAGTGTTTCAAACGAATTGCGCCACCACTCAAAGTCCGCCTCCTTGACCTTCGGCCCCATAAAGAAGCCACGGATGACGGGCCAGGAAACGTTGTAGCCCTGTTCTTTGGCCGTTGGAAATGACGACAGCTTGCCTTCCAGGCGCTCGTCCGCCAGCAGCGCCAGAACCCGCACATCACCGGCTTCGACATACGGCGCGGCAACCGCGATATCACCGCTGATCACGCCCACGTGGCCACCGAGCAACGCGGTGAACACATCACCGTTGGTGTCAAAACCCACATAGCGCAACTTGCGCGGGTCGACGCCACCTTCGCGGCTCAGCAGCGCCGCCTGCATCCAGTGCTGGCTGCCCACCGTGCCCGCGGCGCCGAGCGGCGTAACCGCAGGGTTTTCGCGCAGTGCCCCAATCAGGTCATCAAGGTTCTGATAGGGAGAATCCTTACGCACTGCAATCACGCCATAGCTCGCGCCCACAGCCGCCAGCCAGCGCACGTCGGTTTCGTTGTAACGGCCGAACTTGCCTTGCGCCAGGTTCAGCAGCGAGCCGCTGGAGAACGCAACAATCGCACCGGGGTCAGTAGGCCGTTGGGCAACGAGGGTGTTGTAAGCAACGGCACCAATACCGCCCGGCATGTACGTCACACGCATGGGGGCCTTGAGCAGTTCAATGTCCTTCAAACCGCTTTGCGCCAGCTTGCAGGTCAAATCGAACGCACCGCCCGGGCTGGACGGCGCAATGCATTCCGGACGACGTGGCTCAGCGTGCAGGCTGCCGGCAACCAGCAGGGCGACGAGGCCAAGCGCACAGCGCTTAGTCACACACAACATGGGGGGGTCCTCTTTTGTTTTTATAGGAAAAGGGCAGTTACGATCAATCCCGGAACGTTCTACTAGATAGAACTACGTTCTGAATTGCTGCTAGAGTAAAAAAGTTTTACCCCCCTGTCCACTCTATTTATGCCGACAGTCCTGCCGCGAATGCGCGGGGAGCGTTAGCGTCGACTGAGGCGGGTTGCATCGAAAGGCTCTGATCAGCGGCCAAGCGGTTACCGCACAGCGTCTGTGTGTGCGACGCTCAAGTTTTGTACCATGGCGGCTTATCTCTACTGCCTCTGGAGTTTTCCTTGCCTGATTCCCGCCCCCCCACGCTGGATGAAATCGACCGTCAATTGATTGCGGCACTGCAACTCAATGCCCGCGAGAGTGTGGCGATGCTGGCTCGGCAGTTGGGGATTGCGCGCACGACGGTCACTTCACGCCTGGCCCGGCTGGAAAAAGCCAAGGTCATCACCGGTTACGGCGTGCGTCTGGGGCAACGCTTGGTGGATGGCGGGCTGCAGGCCTATGTCGGAATCACCGTGCAGCCACGCTCTGGCAAAGAGGTGGTCAAACGTTTGAGTGCAATGGCGCAGGTGCAGCAGTTGTGCGCCGTGAGTGGCGAGTTCGATTATGTGGCCTGGCTGCGCAGTGACTCGCCCGAGCAACTCGACCAGTTGCTGGACCAAATCGGCAGTGTGGAGGGTGTCGAGAAGACCACCACCTCTATCATTCTGAGCAGCAAGGTTGACCGGGGCTAAGTCGTTTCGACAGGCCTGCAGGTCAATATGCCTGCCCACTTCGTCATACTGACTGAAAATAGGTCATAACGACGACACTTTGCGTCTTAATACTGTATGGCGTGCACCCTATGATGGCGTTGTCTTTTCCTATACTCGTGTAAAGCGAGTCGCCATCAAGGTCAGCCATGAACACGCATAATCGCCACCCCGCCGACGGTAAAAAGCCCATCACCATCTTCGGCCCGGATTTTCCGTTTGCCTTTGATGACTGGATCGAACACCCCGCAGGGCTCGGCAGTATCCCGGCTGACAAACTGGGGGCAGAGGTTGCGATTGTCGGGGCCGGCATGGCGGGCATGGTGGCGGCTTATGAACTGATGAAGCTGGGCCTCAAACCGGTGGTCTATGAAGCCTCGAAGATGGGCGGGCGCCTGCGTTCCCAAGCGTTCGAGGGCAGCGAAGGGGTTATCGCCGAGTTGGGCGGCATGCGTTTTCCGGTCTCATCTACCGCGTTTTATCACTATGTCGATAAGCTCGGGCTTGAAACCAAGCCCTTCCCCAACCCCCTGACACCCGCGTCTGGCAGCACGGTGATCGACCTTGAAGGCCAAACCTTCTACGCGCAAAAACTGGCGGACTTGCCTGCGCTGTTTCAGGAAGTCGCTGACGCCTGGGCCGACGCGCTGGAAGCCGGCTCGCAGTTTGGCGATATTCAACAGGCGATCCGCGATCGCGACGTGCCGCGCCTGAAGGCACTCTGGAATACGCTGGTGCCGCTGTGGGACGACCGTACTTTCTATGACTTTGTGGCCACGTCCAAGGCCTTCGCCAAGCTCTCATTCCAACACCGCGAAGTGTTTGGCCAAGTGGGCTTCGGCACCGGCGGCTGGGATTCGGACTTCCCCAACTCCATGCTGGAAATCTTCCGCGTGGTGATGACCAACTGCGACGATCACCAGCACCTTGTGGTGGGCGGGGTTGAGCAGGTGCCGCTGGGCATCTGGCGCCACGCGCCGGAGCGTTGCGCGCACTGGCCTGCCGGGACCAGCTTGAGTTCGCTGCACCATGGCGCTCCGCGCACGGGGGTAAAAGCCATTTCTCGTACACCAGACGGGTTGTTTTCGGTCACTGATAACCTCGGTGTGACCCGCCCTTACGAGGCCGTGCTGGTTACCTGCCAAAGCTGGCTGCTGACCACGCAAATCGAATGCGAAGAATCGCTGTTCTCACAAAAGGTCTGGATGGCGCTGGACCGCACCCGCTATATGCAATCGTCGAAAACCTTCGTCATGGTCGACCGCCCGTTCTGGAAAGACAAAGACCCTGAAACCGGTCGCGACCTGATGAGCATGACCCTCACCGACCGCCTGACGCGCGGCACGTACCTGTTCGACAATGGTGACGACAAGCCCGGTGTGATTTGCCTGTCGTATTCCTGGATGAGCGATGCGCTGAAAATGCTCCCGCACCCGGTGGAAAAACGCGTAAAACTGGCGCTCGACTCGCTTAAGAAAATTTACCCGAAGGTCGATATCGCCAGCCGCATCATTGGCGATCCGATCACCGTGTCATGGGAAGCCGATCCGCATTTCCTGGGTGCTTTCAAAGGGGCTTTGCCGGGCCACTACCGCTATAACCAGCGCATGTACGCACACTTTATGCAGCAGGATTTCCCCCGCGAACAACGCGGAATTTTCATCGCCGGCGACGATGTGTCCTGGACACCCGCCTGGGTGGAAGGGGCCGTACAAACCTCCCTCAATGCGGTCTGGGGCATCATGAATCACTTTGGCGGCAGCACCCCTGCCGATAACCCGGGGCCGGGCGACGTATTCAATGACATCGGCCCGATCGCCCTGCCAGACTGATCCATCTTCCCCTGTAGGCGCGCTTGCTCGCGATCGATTAAAAAGATCCCGCCAGCGCGCACCTGCCGCGTTCCTCTCAAGGAGAACCCCATGCGCGTCGCCCTTTACCAATGCCCGCCGTTGCAACTGGATGTCGCGGGTAACCTGCAACGCTTGAAAAACATCGCCGCGAAGTCTCAGGGCATCGACTTGCTGGTCCTGCCCGAGATGTTTCTCACGGGTTACAACATCGGTGGCGAAGCGGTCGCAACACTGGCGCAAGCCCATGACGGCGACGCCGCCCGGCAGGTTGCCGAACTGGCCAGGTCCAGCCGCATGGCAATCGCCTACGGCTACCCCGAGCGTGCCGCAGACGGGCAGATCTACAACAGCGTGCAACTGATCGACGCCCACGGCCAACGCCTGCTCAACTACCGCAAGACTCACCTGTTCGGTGACCTGGACAAGGCCATGTTCAGCCCCGGCCCAGACGCCTACGCCGTGGTTGAACTCAATGGCTGGAAGCTCGGAATGCTGATCTGCTACGACCTGGAATTCCCGGAAAACGCCCGACGCCTGGCGTTGGCCGGGGCCGAGCTGATCGTTGTGCCCACCGCCAATATGCTGCCCTACACCACAGTCTGCGAAGTCACCGTGCGCAGCCGCGCGCTGGAAAACCAGTGCTATGTGGCTTACGCCAACTATTGCGGGCATGAAGGGCCGATCCATTATTGCGGCCAAAGCAGTATCGCGGCACCCGACGGTCAGCAAATGGCGCTGGGCGGCCAGGACGAGGCCTTGGTGGTCGCCACGCTTGAGCGCTCACACCTGATCGTCGCGAAACAGGGCAACGACTACCTGGCCGACCGCCGCCCGGCGCTTTACGCTGCGCTGAGCGAGCGCTAAGCCCCCGCAATCCGCTAGCATGGGGGCTTCTCTGTTCCGGAACTGCCCATGCCTGCGCTGAACCACCCCCAGCCCCAATCATTGACCCTGCCAAGCGGTCTGACCCTTTCCGCGCGCCATGAGCCGCACCTCGAACATTGCACGGCCGTTTTACGGGTCGCTGCCGGCCGCCAGGATCAGCCTGCGGCATGGCCCGAGCTGGTGTATGTTCTGGAACACTGGCTGTTTCTCGGCACCAAGCGTTTTCCTGCGCAAGACAACCTGATGACTTACGTCCAGCGTCACGGCGGCCAGGTCAACGTGCAAACCCATGAACGGCATACCGATTTCGCTTTTGAAGTGCGTCCCGACGCGCTGGACGGGGCCCTTGAGCGTCTGTGCGACATGCTTGGACACCCGCGCATGAACCTGAACGACCCGCTGCGTGAACGTGACGTTCTGCAGGTCGAATCTCTTGTCCAGGCCCGTGAACCCGGGCTGCAACGGGAGCCGCTGGTGGGCAACTGCAATGCCTTTCAGCCCGCGCTGAATGCCTTTTACCAACAGTTCTACCAGGCCGCAAAGATGACCCTGAACCTGGCGGGGCCACTGCCTCTGGATGAATTGCTGGCGCTGGGGCAACGTTGCACCACCCCACTGCCGGTACCCGACGTTGCGCTCGGCTCAGTAAAAGAGCCGGCCAGCGCAGGTCTGATTCGCGGGCAAACCAGCGCCCACCGTGGTCTGCGCACGTTTGCCCAGGACCGTTTGCGCGCCCGCCGCGATGAGTCGGCGATAACCGTCAGCACAACACGGCCCGCACCCGAGCGGTAGCGGCGTCAGGAATGGCGGTTTTAATGCGAGGTGATGCGGGCCACTGGGTAGAACACGCGGCCTGAAGGCTCGACGCCCAGTTATCCACAGGCAAAAAAACGCCCCGTGCCGAACGAAACAGGCACAGGGCGCGCGGTACACCGCGAGACGGTTCTTTACAGCAGTGGCGGGGCCAGGCTCAAACGGCAACCCCACGGCGGCACTGCAATTGTGCGGTCCGCACCCGAGCAAAAGCCCGGGCCAGACGCAGTAACATTTCATCAATATTGCCTTTGCTGACACACAGCGCCGGCGTAAAGCGTATGCAATCGGGTTGCGGCGCGCTGATCAACAAACCTTCACACAAGGCCGCCTTGACCACGGCTTCTGCCGAGTCATCCGATAAGGTCAGGCCCCACAGCAAACCCTGGCCGCGTAACTCACCTTGGGCATAACGATTGGCCAGCCCGGCAAGCCCTTCACGCAAATAGAGCCCGGTCTCACGAACGTGCGGCAGAAAGTTTTTTTCCAGCAACGTTTCGAGTACCGCACCGCCTGCAGCCGTCATCAACGCGTTGCCATGATGGGTGCCCTGCAACTCACCCGGCTCAAAACAGCAAGCCTTGCCGCGCGCCAGCAGCGCAGCCAGTGGCACACCCCCGCCCAAGCCTTTGCCCAGCGTAAGAATGTCAGCGCGCACGCCGTAATTCTGTTCGGCCAACAACGTGCCGCAGCGTCCCATACCGGCCTGGATTTCATCCAGAATCAGCAAAATACCCAGCTCCCGGCACAACCGCTCCACGCCCTTGAGGTAATGCTCGGTGGCCGGGATAACGCCCGCCTCGCTCTGCACCGGCTCCAGCAAGATGGCCACGGTTTGCGCATCGACCGCCGCATGCAACGCGGGCAGATCGTTAAACGGCACATGGATGAAACCCGGCAGTTGCGGTTCAAAACGGTTTGAGAGCCCGCCACTGCCCGACGCGGACATCGCGCCAAAGCTGCCGCCATGGCAACTGCCGGTTGCCGTAATAATCCGATGCGCGCCGCCGCGATGCAGTTGGCCCCATTTACGCGCCAGTTTGATCGCACCTTCGTTGGCTTCCGCCCCGGTGTTAAGAAAATGCACCTGGTCGCTGCCAGTGCTTTCGCACAACCGCTGAGCCAGACTCAACAGTGCACGGTTATAAAAGCCCGCACCCGGGTTGATCAACGATTGCGCCTGATCCGTCATCGCCTTGACCAACACCGACGGGCTATGACCCAGGCTGTTGCCACCGGTCCCTTGCGTGAAATCCAGATACGCCCGGTTGTCGCTGTCCCACATCCACGAACCCTGGCCGCGCACAAACACTGGGGTGGCGCGTTCGACAGTGGGCATCAGGCATTCACGGTTCTGGCGGTTATCAAACACGGCAGGGGCATATTCAGCCGCCAAGTCATCGAGGCTCGGCGCTGGGCGACGCAGGTTAAACAGGTTCATGCACGGTGACCTTGTGACCACAATCAGATTCGGTTTGCAACCGGCCTGGTACAGCTCGCGGCGTTAAAACCTCTACCGGGTTTTTAGCCTTGCCTATGTAAAAACACTTCACAGAGGCTGTGTAAATTGGACTCTCGGGCTCGATAGGCCTCGTTGAATGGGCGTAGACTAGGCGTCTGCGGCCTTTTGAGCCATTTCGTTTTTTAAGCATTTTCGATAAGTATTACTTATGGATTTCAAGCAACTGCGCTATTTCGTCGCGGTCTACGAAGAAGGCCATGTGGGCCGTGCGGCCGAACGGTTGTCCATTTCCCAGCCTGCGTTGTCGCAGCAAATACGCCACCTCGAACACAACCTCGACGTCAGCCTGTTTGAGCGCAGCAGCAAGCGTCTGTTGCCCACACTCGCCGCGCACACGCTGTACAACCACGCCTTACCGCTGCTCGACGGTTTGCAGCGGGCCAAAGAGGCGTTGAGCAACTTTCAGGGCCAGGCGCTGCGCACCATTGCCATTGGCGTGCTGCAAACCGTGCACACCAGCCTGGTGCCGCACATGCTGGAGCGGGTGCGTCAGGCTCAACCGCACCTGGTGGTGCAGATTTACGAATTAACCGGCATTGAAATTGAACGGCGCTTGCTGAATGGCTCGCTCGACATCGGCATCAGCTACTTGCCGCCTCGCCAGCCCGGGCTGCACGGCTTACTGCTCTACGAAGATGAGCTGCAACTGGTCATCCCCGCCGATCACCCATTGCGCGAGTTCAAAAAAGTCTCGCTGACCCAGGCCGCTGAATTGCCCATGCTGCTGCTGGGCGAAGAGTTTCAGGTGCGGCAAATCTGGAAAAGCCAACTGGCCAGCCTGGGACGCCGCCCACAGGTACAGGCCGAGCTGAACACCATGGCTGGCATTCTGGAGAGTTTGCCCCACACCAAACTGGCCACGGTGCTACCGGGGCGCTCACGCCACGTGCATGACGACCAGGCGCTGCTCTGGAAACCGCTGAGTGAACCTAGAGTGCCGCTGAAGGTGGGGTTGGTGTACCGCGATGTGCAGCGCCAGCAAGCCACTTTGGGCATGCTGCGTGCCTTGCTTGAAGACGTCATACACCCCCTATGATTCTGTAGGAAGTGTGAAAATTCATACGCACAAAAAAGAAAACCCCGCCTAGGCGGGGTTTTGCATACTGTTTCCCTGACATCCTTTTCACTCCGCCGTCCTGGCAGAATCCTACGTGTCCGTGTTGTTTCTTTGGGCTTCCTGCCCTACGTCCATGGAAATTAGATTACCCATGGAACCCAGTAAACGATATGGGAGATTGTCAGCATGTAATGTAAGCAAATGCTTACATTGCACTCAACGCTTTAAAAATGTGCTTCATCCAGCGAATAAAGCGACTCGCTGCCCGCCCTCACAGACGCGCTCAACGAGTGGATACGGGGCAGCAAACGCGCGAAATAGAAGCGTGCAGTGCCCAATTTGCTGACATAGAACGGCTCTTGTGCCTCTTTGCCCAATGCCGCCTTCGCCATCAATGCCCACATGTACGCATACGTTGTGTAACCAAAAACTTGCAGGTACTCGACGGAGGCCGCACCGATTTCGTTCGGGTTGCCTTTAGACTGGTTCAGCACCCAGCCTGTCAATTCATCAAGTGTGTACAAAGCTTTTGCCAACGGCTGGGTAAACTCACTCAGGTCGGCATTGGCCGAATGGATGAACTGGCGAATTTCGTCCGCGTACAGCCGGTAGTAAGCCCCCCCATTGGCCACGATCTTGCGACCCATCAGGTCCAACGCCTGAATACCGTTGGTGCCTTCGTAGATTTGGGTAATGCGCACATCACGCACCAATTGCTCTTGGCCCCATTCGCGAATGTAGCCGTGGCCACCGAACACTTGTTGGCCATGCACCGTGGTTTCTAACCCCAGGTCCGTCAAAAAGGCCTTGGCTACCGGCGTCAACAGCGCCACCAACCCGTCGGCACGCTCACGCGCCTGAGGGTCTTCACTGAACTTGGCAATGTCCAACTGGTTGGCCACGTACGTCGAAAATGCACGCCCGCCTTCGTTAAAGGCCTTCATGGTCAGCAGCATGCGACGCACGTCCGCATGAACGATGATCGGGTCGGCCGGTTTGTCCTTCGCCTGAGCACCTGTCGCCGCGCGCCCTTGCAGGCGGTCGCGGGCATATTCGACCGCATTCTGGTAAGAACGCTCGCCCGACGCCAAGCCCTGAATGCCAACCCCCAGTCGCTCGTAGTTCATCATGGTGAACATCGCCGCCAGACCACGGTTTGGCTCACCCACCAGATAACCGACCGCCCCATCAAAGTTCATCACACAGGTGGCCGACGCCTGAATGCCCATTTTGTGTTCAATAGAACCGCACGAGACCAGGTTGCGCTCGCCCAGGCTGCCGTCGGCATTGACCAGGAACTTGGGCACCAAAAACAGCGAAATGCCTTTCGGACCCGCCGGGGCATCCGGCAGCTTGGCCAGCACCAAATGGATGATGTTTTCAGTCAGGTCGTGCTCACCACCGGTGATAAAAATCTTGGTGCCGCTGAGGGTGTAGCTGCCATCTGCTTGCGGCTCGGCTTTGGTGCGAATGATGCCCAGGTCCGTCCCGGCATGGGCTTCGGTCAGGCACATAGAACCGGACCACACACCCGAGTACATATTCGGCAGGTAAGTGGCCTTCAATTCTTCGCTGGCATGGGCATTGATCGACACACAAGCCCCGGCCGTGAGCATCGGGTACAAACCGAAGGCCAGGCTCGACGAGTTGATCATTTCTTCAACTTGGGCCGACACCGACTTGGGCATGCCCATACCGCCGAATTCCGGCGCGCCGCCCACACCGACCCAGCCGCCCTCGGCGTAGGTATTGTAAGCGTCGACAAAACCGGCCGGGGTGGTGACCACGGTGTCGTGCCAATGGCAGCCTTCTTCGTCAGCGCTGCGGCTTAACGGGGCGATGCTTTTAGCGGTGACCTTGCCAGCCTCTTCAAGAATGGCTTCAACCGTTTGCGCGTCGACGGTTTCGGCCAATGCAGGCAATTGCGCCCAGAGCGTGGCGACGTCAAACACTTCATTGAGGACGAAGCGCATATCGCGCAGGGGCGCTTTGTAATCGGCCATGGCAAACCTCGTGATCTGTAAACGATGATTAATGGGGAATGGAGTCTAGCTTAATGACGGAAGCAATACATAGGGTCTACAAGTGACCCAAGACACCAAAAGGGTCACACAACTCTCGGTAGGGGCCAGTTTGCTCGCGATCTTTTGATCATTTAAAAGATCGCGAGCAAGCTCGCTCCTACGCGATGCCAACAGCAAAAAGCCGCGCCCCCCTAAGGGAAACGCGGCTTTCAGTTCAAGCGCCGGGGCTTAGTAGCCCAGGTCGAAATCTTCTTCTTTCATGTCCATCAGGTTGGCAGCGCCCGAGAGCATGGTGGCAACGTGCGCGCGGGTACGCGGCAGGATGCGCTGGAAGTAGAAGCGCGCCGTTTGCAGCTTGGCGTTATAGAACGCGGCCTCCGACGTGCCTTCTGCCAGTTTTTCAGCAGCCAGGCGAGCCATGTCAGCCCAGAAGTACGCCAGGCAGGCATAACCGGAATACATCAGGTAGTCGACCGAAGCCGCCCCCACTTCTTCACGGTCTTTCATGGCCGCCATACCGACCTTCAGGGTCAACTCGCCCCACTCTTTGTTCAGCGCAGCCAGTGGCGCGACGAATTCTTTGACCGCGTCGTTGGATTCGTTGGCCTGGCAGAACTTGTGCACGATCTTGGTGAAACCCTTGAGGGCCTCGCCTTGGGTCATCAACACTTTGCGACCCAGCAGGTCGAGTGCCTGGATGCCGGTGGTGCCTTCGTACAGCATCGAAATGCGGCTGTCGCGAACGTTCTGCTCCATGCCCCACTCGGCGATATAACCGTGGCCACCGTAAATTTGAACACCGTGGTTGGCCGACTCAAAGCCCACTTCGGTCATGAAGGCCTTGGCAATGGGCGTCATGAAAGCCAGCAGGGCATCGGCTTTCTTCTTCTCGTCTTCATCCACACCGTATTTCACGATGTCGACCTGCTTGGCAGTGAAGTACACCATCGCCCGGTTGCCTTCGGCGAACGCCTTGGTGGTCAACAGCATGCGGCGCACATCAGGGTGAACGATGATCGGATCAGCCGGTTTGTCCGGGGCTTTAGGGCCGGTCAACGAGCGCATTTGCAGGCGGTCGCGTGCGTATTTCAAGCCACCCTGGAAGGCGATTTCAGCGTGGGACAAGCCTTGCAGCGCAGTGCCCAGACGGGCGGTGTTCATAAAGGTGAACATGCAGTTCAGGCCTTTATTGGCTGGGCCAATCAGGTAACCGGTAGCGCCATCAAAGTTCATCACGCACGTGGCGTTACCGTGGATACCCATTTTGTGTTCGAGGGAGCCACAGGACACCGCGTTGCGCTCACCGAGGCTGCCGTCGGCATTGGCGTTGAACTTGGGCACGATAAACAGCGAGATGCCTTTGGTGCCCGCCGGCGCATCCGGCAGGCGTGCCAACACGATATGGACGATGTTGTCGGCCATGTCGTGTTCACCGGCCGAGATAAAGATCTTGGTGCCCGATACCTTGTACGAGCCATCCGCCTGAGGCTCAGCCTTGGTGCGCAACAGGCCCAGGTCGGTACCACAATGCGGCTCGGTCAGGCACATGGTGCCGGTCCACTCGCCCGTGACCAGTTTGGTCAGGTAGGTTTCTTGCTGCTCCGGCGTACCGTGCTCGGAGATGGTGTTCATCGCGCCATGCGACAGGCCCGGGTACATGCCCCACGACCAGTTGGCCGCGCCAACCATTTCACTGATTGCCAGGCCCAGCGACTCAGGCAAGCCCTGACCACCGTGCTCAACGTCATGCGCCAGGCTTGGCCAGCCGCCTTCAACGAATTGTTTGTAGGCTTCTTTAAAGCCGGTAGGGGTTTTGACCCCGGATTCACTCCAGGTGCAGCCTTCGATGTCACCCACGCGGTTCAGCGGTGCCAGCACCTGCTCACAGAACTTGGCGCCTTCTTCGAGAATGGCACTGACCATATCTGGAGTAGCGTCCTGGCAAGCCGGCAGGCTTTGATAATGCGCTTCGTAACCGAGCAGTTCGTCACGAACGAAACGAATATCACGCAAGGGGGCCTTGTAATCAGGCATAGCGATAAACCTCTGCTGATGAATCCGGGGATGAACAACCGCGTGGATTTGTTATTGGCGGTCAAACAGGTGTTTGAAACATACGTTTACGCCTATTTATTGTCAAGCAGCGTAAAGCCGCCGTTCGTCTTGGCACGCATAAACAAAAGAGAGAGAGGGTGTCAACAATTCTTGTAGGAGCGAGCGTGCTCGCGATCTTTTGATCTTTTTAAAAGATCGCAAACACGCTCGCGCCTACCGTTGGCGGAGAGCTTAGTCCAGCAAATCCAGTTGCAGGTGCTCCGCCACCTTTTGTGCCGAGGCCGTTTTGAGCTTGGGCACACGGCCCAGGCAAGGGGCGGGGAGCCGCTCAGCCAGCGTGGCGAGGTTTTCTTCCAGGCGCGAAGTTTTGGGGCCAATGATGTTGGCCACCCACCCGGCCAACTGCAGGCCATCACGTTCAATGGCTTCGGCGGTCAGCAAGGCGTGGCTGATGCACCCCAAGCGCACCCCCACCACCAGGATTACCGGTAAATCCAGTGCCAGCGCCAGGTCCGACAGGCTGTCCTGACCCGACAACGGCACGCGCCAACCGCCCGCCCCTTCTATCAGGGTGAAATCGGCCTGGCGGTCGAGAATCTGCTGCATGGGGGTCAATAACGACTGCACGCTTAACACCACGCCCGCTTCACGCGCCGCTATATGCGGGGCAATCGGCGGTTCAAAGGCCACTGGGTTGACCTCCTCATAGACCAGTTTCAACGAACTCTCGGCCATCAGCGCCAGCGCATCGGCATTGCGCAGCCCCTGTGGGGTGATCTCGCACCCGGAGGCCACCGGCTTGCCTGCAACGGTGCTCATGCCCGCCTCGCGCGCGGCATGCAACAAGCCCGCTGCAATAGTGGTTTTGCCCACGTCCGTGTCGGTGCCGGTTATAAAATAGGCAGGGCTCATCGCGCTTTCTCCAGCAGGCCGTAGACCACTTGATAGGTCGCAGGCAGGCCTTGCGGTTGACGGAAATGCTCGTAGGCACTGATCAACCCCTGAAGCCGCGCGCGGCCGGTCAACCCTTCGGGACGGCCGGGGTTGAGGTTGTGCGCCCCTAACGCCTTGAGCTCATGGGTCAGTTGGCGCACGTGAGGGTAGTGCAGCACATGCGCCTGATTACGCAAGCTGATGACCTGAAAATCGCTGGCCGCACACTCCTGTTGGTACACCTCGAACGGGCGAAAGCGATTGACATGAACCTGGCCGTCCACTGCCCGCCAACTGTCGCGCAACTCGCTCAATGTGCCGACACACAAGCTACTGAACGCCATTACCCCACCGGGCTTGAGGACTCGATGCGCCTCGTTCAGCACGGCCTTGAAATCGGCGCACCACTGCAGCGCCAGGCTGGAAAAAATCACCTCGCAACGGCCCGCCTGCAAGGGCAAGTGTTCGGCATCACCCGCAATAAAGTGCTGCGCCCCGCCTTGGGGGCGAGCGAAGGCCAGCATGCCTTGGGCGATGTCCAGCGCCAGCCCTTCGCTGCCAGCAAAACGCTGGCCCAGCGCCCGGCTGAAATACCCCGTACCACTGCCCAGGTCCAGCCAGCGCTCCGGAGCCAAGCGGGCGGGCAGTTGCGCCAACAACTCATGACCCACTGCCCGTTGCAGCTCGGCCACACTGTCGTAGCTGGCCGCCGCCCGGGAAAATGAAACCGCTACCTGACGCTTGTCGGGCAAGGCATGCCCGAGGGTTGTAACACTCAAATCAGTCATCACCCGACTCATGTAAGAACGCCTGAATGGCCGCCGCCAATTCGTGGGGAGCCTCCAGCAAAAAAGCGTGACAGGCCTGTTCAATCAGGCCCACTTCGACATCGGGCACCAGCCTCAGCACTTGGTGAGCCGCCTCTATGGGCACCAGCGCATCGTCCCCGGCAAACAAGTGCAACTGCGGGCCGTGGAAGCGTTGCAAGGCCAAGCGCGTGTCCAGCCTGCCGAGCAATTCAAGCCCGGCCAGCAGCAAATCGGGCGACACTTTGGGTGCACCGTTCAATAGCAGGTTGGCCATGCCTTTACCTGGGCTGCACAGCAACGCAAAACGCTTGAGCGTAGTGTTGGGGGCCTCGCGAAACCCACTCACAAAGGCTTCAAACGTGGCCGTCGCCATGGCCGCCGGCCAGGCGTCGCGCACGATAAAACTGGGGTTGCTGGCCAGTGTCACCAGCCCGCAGCAGCGATCCCCCCGGCGCGCCGCCAGTTCAGCGGCGAGCATCCCGCCCAGTGACCAGCCGCCCAGCCAGGCGTTGTCGGGCAAGGTGGCGTCCAGCTCGTCGAGCCAGTCATCCAGCGCGGTTGACGGCAGCAGCGGCAGCGGTTCGATGTCGACCCGCACGTGTTCATCCAGCCCGCGCAACGCTGAAGCCAGCGGTTCAAGCGGCGAAACGCCCAAGCCCCAGCCCGGTAGCAAAATCAAACGGTCACGCATGGTCAGACTCCCGCGCACGCCAACAGTCATCCAGTGCGCTTAACAATAGCTGCACCTGCGCTGACGTGTGAGCCGCCGACAGCGTTACCCGCAAGCGCGCACTGCCCACCGGCACGGTGGGAGGGCGAATGGCGGTCACCAGCACACCGCGCGCGCGCAATTGCTCCGACAAGCGCACCGCCTGCGCGCTGTCGCCGACCTTAATCGGTTGAATCGGAGTGAAGCTGTCCATCAGTTGCAGGCCGATCTGCTCGGCCCCCTGACGGAACTGACGGATCAGCGAATTGAGGTGCTCGCGCCGCCAATGCTCGGTGCGCAACAGTTCAAGGCTTTTGAGCGTCGCGCAGGCCAGCGCAGGCGGCTGGCTGGTGGTGTAGATGTAAGGCCGAGCGAACTGGATCAGGCTTTCGATCAGGTCTTCACTGCCCGCCACAAACGCGCCGCTGGTGCCAAACGCCTTGCCCAGGGTGCCCACCAGCACCGGTACGTCTTCAAGGCTCATGCCCAAGTGCTCGACAATTCCGCCGCCATTGGCCCCCAACGGGCCAAAACCGTGGGCATCGTCGACCATCAGCCACGCGCCTTTGGCCTTGGCTTCGCGGGCCAGGGCGGGCAAGTCGGCCAGATTACCGTCCATGCTGAACACGCCATCGGTCACGACCAGTGTATTGCCGCACGCTTTTTCCAGACGTTTGGCCAGGCTGGCGGCATCGTTATGCAAATAACGATTGAAGCGCGCACCGCTCAACAACCCGGCGTCAAGCAACGACGCATGGTTGAGGCGGTCTTCCAGTACCGTATCGCCCTGCCCGACCAACGCGGTGACCGCGCCCATATTGGCCATATAGCCGTTGCTGAACAGCAGTGCACGGGGTCGCCCGGTGAACTCGGCCAACGCTTCCTCCAGCGCATGGTGCGGGGTGCTGTGGCCGATCACCAGGTGCGACGCGCCGCCGCCCACGCCCCAGCGCTGCGCACCGGCACGCCAGGCTTCAATCACCTGTGGGTGGTTGGCCAGGCCCAGGTAATCGTTGTTGCAAAAGGCCAACAGCGGCTGGCCATCGACCACCACCTGCGGCCCTTGCGGGCTTTCCAGTAACGGGCGACGGCGATACAGATGGTCGGCACGACGCGCGGCCAGACGAGCGTTTAAATCAAAAGACATGCTGGCCTCAGAAAGCGCAGAAGACTTTGTAGGAGCGCGCTTTTAAAAGATCGCGAGCAAGCTCGCTCCTACAGGGAGGATTGTGACCAGCCTTACACCGCAGCGTTATAAAACTGCTCGCTGGACTGCTGGTCCATCAAGGCGTGCTCGATGGCCGCCTGATGCACTTCATCGGCATGCTCTTCACGGGCCTCGGGCAGGATGCCCAGGCGTGCGAACAACTGCATGTCTTTGTCAGCCTGGGGGTTGGCCGTGGTCAGCAACTTGTCACCGTAGAAAATCGAATTGGCTCCGGCCATAAAAGCCAGCGCCTGCATTTGCTCGTTCATCGCCTCGCGCCCGGCGGACAAACGCACATGGCTTTTCGGCATCAGGATGCGCGCCACCGCCAGCATGCGAATGAAGTCGAAAGGGTCGACATCGTCAGCGTTTTCCAGCGGTGTGCCGGCCACTTTCACCAGCATGTTGATCGGCACCGACTCCGGGTGTTCAGGCAGGTTGGCCAGTTGAATCAGCAGGTTGGCGCGGTCATCGAGCGATTCGCCCATGCCCAGGATGCCGCCAGAGCAGATCTTCATGCCCGCATCACGCACATAGCTCAGCGTTTCCAGGCGCTCGCTGTAGGTACGGGTGGTGATGATACGGGTGTAGAAGTCCGGCGAGGTGTCGAGGTTGTGGTTGTAGTAATCCAGCCCGGCATGGGCCAGGGCTGCGGTTTGCTCCTGATCGAGCTTGCCCAGGGTCATGCAGGTTTCCAGGCCCAGCGCTTTGACGCCCTGCACCATTTGCAACACGTAGGGCATGTCTTTGGCCGAGGGGTGTTTCCACGCAGCACCCATGCAGAAACGGGTCGAGCCGATGGCCTTGGCCCGCGCGGCTTCTTCCAGCACCGCCTGCACCTGCATCAGCTTCTCTTTGGCCAGGCCCGTGTTGTAGTGGCCCGATTGCGGACAATATTTGCAATCTTCCGGGCATGCACCGGTTTTGATCGAAAGCAGCGTCGAGACTTGCACCCGGTTCGCGTCAAAATGCGCGCGGTGAACGGTCTGCGCCTGAAATAACAGATCATTGAAGGGTTGGACGAACAGCGCCCGAACCTCGGTTAAAGACCAATCATGTCGCAAGTTGGCAAGGGTGCTGGCGCTCATCGGCGTTTCTCATGGTTATGCTTTGACTTGAACCTGAAGCAACCGCCTCAGGCACGGCACGGATGCCGCACATGGTTAAGGATGCTTCATGAGCTGTCAACCACAATGGATTCGCAAGGTTTACATCTGGTTAAATAACAACCAAACCTGCTTGCTCTGCGATGAACACACCGCCACAGCGATTGCCCTGTGCGATGCCTGTGAGCTGGAACTGCCGTGGCTGGGCGATCGCTGTGAGCGTTGCGCCCTGCCGTTGCCGATGGCGGGTCTCACCTGCGGGCAATGCCTCAAACAACCACCGGCCTTCACGTCTGTGCACGCGGCGTGGGTGTACGGCTTTCCCATCGACAGCATGATCATTGGTTTCAAGCACAACAGTCACTGGCCCAAAGGTCGTCTTTTGGCCGAACTTCTCAGCCAATCACTGCTCGATCACTTCAACTCAGGCAATGAGCGACCCGACTTTCTGCTGCCTGTGCCGTTGGCCACCCAGCGCCTGCGCCAACGCGGCTATAACCAGGCCGCCATGATCAGTGACTGGCTGAGCAAGCCGCTGAACATTCCAAGCCGCGCCCACTGGTTACTGCGCACCCAGAACACGCCCACGCAACAGGCCCTGGACGCCAAGGAGCGCAAGCGCAACCTGAAACACGCATTCAGCCTTGCGCCGGGCACAGCGGTTCGCGGGCTGCACCTGGCCCTGGTTGACGACGTGCTGACCACCGGTGCTACCGCGCATCACCTGGCTCGCCTGCTGCTCAACGCCGGGGCGCGACGCGTCGACGTCTACTGCCTGGCCAGAACGCCCAAGCCTGATGGGCCGCTGTAAGAACGCCCGGGCTTGCCTGCCAGTTGAAACATTCCTGTCATACCCGCTGCTTAAGGTAGCCGCTGAAACCGTCTTAACAGAGCCTGCCATGAGCCTATTAAAAGAAGATCAAGCCACCGACCTTGAGCAGATCGTCGGCCTCAGTCGTCGTGGATTTATCAGCGCCGGAGCCCTCGCCGGGGCCGCCCTTTTTTTGGGCGGCAACCTGTTAAGCCGCAGCGCATTGGCGACCCGCATCAGCACCGCCTCCAGCCCTCTGCTGGGGTTTGAAAGCATTGGTGCCGCCACCACCGACACCCTCAGTTTGCCGCCCGGCTATCGTTCATCCGTGCTGATCAGCTGGGGCCAGCCGCTGCAAGCCGGCGGCCCGGCATTTGATCCTTCGGGCAATGGCACCGCCGCGGCTCAGGAAGTGCAGTTCGGTGACAACAATGACGGCATGAGCCTGTTTGCGTTTCCCGATGACCCCCATCGCGCCCTGATGGCCATCAACAACGAATACACCAACTACCGCTACCTTTACCCCCACGGCGGCACGCCCACCTCCCTTGAGGAGGTTCGCAAGGCTCAGGCCAGTGAAGGGGTGTCGGTCATTGAAATCCGCCGCAAGGGCGACGGCTGGCACTTTGTGCAGGGCTCGCCGTTCAACCGCCGTATTCATGGCAACACCCCCATCCGCCTGAGCGGCCCGGCAGCGGGTCATGCCTTGTTGCGCACCGACGCCGATAATACGGGCACCCGTGCACTGGGCACGTTCCAGAACTGCGCCAACGGCAAAACCCCCTGGGGCACCTACCTGACCTGTGAAGAGAACTTCACCGATTGCTTTGGCAGCCGCGACCCCCAACAGACCTTCGACGCGGCGCAAAAACGCTACGGTGCCGTGGTGGCCAGCAAAGAGATCAATTGGCACCTCCATGACCCGCGCTTCGATCTGGCGGCCAACCCCAACGAGCTCAATCGCCACGGCTGGGTCGTCGAGATCGACCCGTTCGACCCGCAGTCCATACCGGTCAAACGCACCGCGCTGGGCCGCTTCAAACACGAAAACGCCGCCCTGGCCGAAACCCGGGACGGCCGCGCCGTGGTCTACATGGGGGACGATGAACGCGGCGAATTCATCTACAAGTTCATCAGCCGCGACACCATCGACCATCAGAACCCCAGGGCCAACCGCGACCTGCTGGATCACGGCACGCTCTTCGTCGCCCGTTTTGACAACGGCGACAACAACCCTGATCGCCCCAAAGGCAAAGGCCAGTGGGTTGAGTTGAGCCACGGTAAAAATGGTGTGGATACCAACAGCGGTTTTGCCAACCAGGCCGAAGTGCTGATTCACGCTCGCCTGGCCGGCAGTGTGGTGAACGCCACACGCATGGACCGCCCGGAATGGATCGTTGTTAGCCCCACGGATGGTCAGGTGTATTGCACCCTGACCAACAACGTCAAACGCGGCGAAGACGGGCAACCCACCGGCGGCCCCAACCCGCGCGAGAAAAACGTGTACGGGCAGATCCTGCGCTGGAAAGCCGACAACGGTGACCACGGGGCCGACACGTTCGACTGGGACCTGTTTGTCGTAGCAGGCAACCCGGTGGTGCACGCCCACCAACCCAAGGGCGGCTCGGCCAACATCACCCCGCAGAACATGTTCAACAGCCCCGACGGGTTGGGCTTTGACGATGCCGGGCGCTTGTGGATCCTGACCGATGGCGACTTCAGCAACAGCGGTGATTTTGCCGGCATGGGCAATAACCAGATGCTGTGCGCCGACCCGGGCAGCGGCGAAATACGCCGGTTTATGGTGGGGCCGGTCGGCTGCGAAGTGACGGGCATCAGCTTCTCGCCCGACCAGAAAACCCTGTTCGTGGGCATCCAGCACCCCGGTGAAAATGGCGGTTCGACCTTCCCCGAGCACATCCCCAATGGCAAGCCTCGGTCATCGGTCATGGCCATTAGCCGCGAAGACGGTGGCATCGTCGGAAGTTGACACCCTCTGCCGTCCGGTCTGCGCTAACATGCATGGCCGGACGCGGCAGCCTGCTGCGCGCAGGAGTCAGCATGTCTCATCCGTTTGCAACACTCACCCCTGATCTGGTGCTCGATGCTGTCGAAAGCATCGGGTTTCTGAGCGATGCCCGTGTGCTCGCGCTCAATAGCTACGAAAACCGCGTGTACCAGGTCGGCATCGAAGGCGAACAGCCACTGATCGCCAAGTTCTACCGCCCGCAGCGCTGGACCAACGAAGCCATCCTCGAAGAACACCGTTTCACCTTCGAACTGGCCGAGTGCGAAGTGCCGGTGGTCGCCCCGCTGGTTCACAACGGCGCGAGCCTGTTCGAGCACGAGGGCTTTCGCTTCACTCTGTTCCCGCGCCGTGGCGGGCGCGCTCCGGAACCTGGCAACCTCGACCAGCTTTACCGCCTTGGGCAATTGCTCGGTCGCCTGCATGCCGTTGGCGCGACCAAGCCCTTCGAACACCGCGAAGCGCTGGGCGTGAAGAATTTCGGCCACGACTCGCTGACCACCCTGCTGGAAGGCAACTTCATTCCACGCAGCCTGCTGCCGGCCTACGAATCTGTAGCCCGAGACCTGCTCAAGCGTGTCGAAGATGTCTACGCCGCCACCCCGCACAGCAACATCCGCATGCACGGCGATTGCCACCCCGGCAACATGATGTGCCGCGACGAAGTGTTCCACATCGTCGACCTCGACGACTGCCGCATGGGCCCGGCGGTGCAGGACCTGTGGATGATGCTCGCAGGGGATCGCCAGGAATGCCTGGGTCAGTTGTCAGAGTTGATGGACGGCTACAGCGAATTCCATGATTTCAACCCCCGTGAACTGGCGCTGATCGAGCCGCTGCGCGCCTTGCGCCTGATGCATTACAGCGCGTGGCTGGCACGGCGCTGGGACGACCCGGCCTTCCCACACAGCTTTCCATGGTTTGGCACCGAGCGTTATTGGGGCGACCAGGTACTGGCGCTGCGGGAGCAATTGTCGGCGCTGAATGAAGAACCACTCAAACTGTTCTGACCCCGCGCGGGTGGGAAAGCCTGTAGCAGCAGCCGGGGCGGCTGCTCCTACAGGATAAATACCAATATCCGACAGATATCACCCAAGACACCTCTGTAAAACCTCCTTACACTTAAGCTCCCCGTATCACACCCGTCTGTTGCCCACGCAAGGATTTTGCATGCAAGCCGCCAACCCGCGTCGCGGGTATATCCTGGGCCTCAGCGCCTACATCATCTGGGGCTTGTTCCCGCTCTATTTCAAGCTACTGGCCAGCGTACCGGCCGCCGAAGTCATCGTGAACCGAGTGCTGTGGTCGGCGCTGTTCGGCTCTTTGCTGTTGCTGGTGTGGAAGCACCCCGGTTGGTGGCAGGAATTGCGCGAGCACCCCAAACGCCTGGGTGTGCTGACCCTCAGCGGCTTGCTGATCGCGACCAATTGGCTGACGTATGTATGGGCCGTGAACAACGACCGCATGCTCGAAGCCAGCCTGGGTTACTACATCAACCCGCTGGTGAATGTCTTGCTGGGCATGTTGCTGCTGGGTGAACGCTTGCGCCGCTTGCAATGGGTGGCGGTGGGGCTCGCCATCGTTGGCGTCGCCCAGCAGGTGTGGCTGGTCGGCAGCCTGCCGTGGGTCTCGCTGGTATTGGCGCTGAGCTTCGGGTTTTACGGGTTGATCCGCAAACAGGCTCCGGTGCAGGCCTTACCGGGCCTGGTCGTTGAAACGTGGATTCTGGTGCCGGTGTCCATCGCCTGGTTGCTGCTGCACCCCGAAGCCAACAGCGCTCACGTTGCGTTCTGGAGCAGCTCCGAAGCCTGGCTGCTGGTGGCGGCCGGCCCCGCCACGCTGGTGCCGCTGGTGTGTTTCAACGCTGCTGCTCGGCATTTGCCCTACACCACGTTGGGGTTCATGCAGTACCTGGCCCCCACACTGGTGCTGATTCTGGCGGTGACCGTCTTTGGCGAGCACTTGACCCAAAGCACGCTGATCGCCTTCATGTTTATTTGGGCCGGGCTGGCGGTGTACAGCATTGATGCCTGGCTGCGCCTGCGGCGCAACCATTGACCCCGCCCGCAGGCTGCTTATTCCTCGACACGCAGGGCCAGCTCAATCATCAGCTCGTCGGCCAGACCTTCCAGGCTCGCCTGTAAGGTCGCCAGCGACAGCGTCAGCGGCACCGCCAGAATCGCATCGGCGTGAAACAACGGCTCGTTGCTCATGGGCGCGGGCCGCACGTCGGTGACCAGCCGCTCCAGGTTGACGCCCAGCTCCGTCAACACCCGCGTGATATCGCGCACAATGCCGGGCCGATCATTGCCCACCAGCGCCATCGCAATCGGTTTCCAGGTGCAGGATTCTTCAATCCCGCTCTGCGCCACCAGCACCCGAATACCTTCAGGCTCCAGCCGTTTCAAGGCATTGATCAAGTCGTCATACGCTTCGGCTGAAACCCCAACCCGCACGATGCCGGCAAATTGCCCGGCCATGCGCGATAACCGGCTCTCCAGCCAATTCCCCCCTTCATCGGCTATGCACTGAGCAATGCGCTCGACCTGGCCGGCCTTGTCGGGGGCAAACACCGTAATCACGAGATGGTTCATGGCCGTTCACTCTTATTGGGGGGTCGATCAAGTATAGGCACTGCTCTTGGGGGTGCAGCCAGCCGATTTTCAAGAGCAAGGGTCGCGAGCCAGCTCGCGCCTGCAGATGGGCTCAAGACATGAATTGTGTACTGTTTTTATAATTATCTGGAACAACTCATGCATTTCTTGAGAACATCCGGTACTTGTATGTGACCGATCGCTCTAAATCGGTAGCAGAACGACGTGATTAGTCTGATTTTCACATCGGCAATTGATCATGTAGTATGCCGCAGCGACCACTACATATTTCGCAACACGGTCTGCCAAGGCGTCTGTCATACCCGTACCGCCCCGCCAGCACGAGCCATGCGGTGCCCAGGCTTTAAATAAAAATGAGTGAGGCAAGCAATGACTGAACACGTTCACGTCGGTGGCCTGCAGGTCGCCAAAGTCCTGTTCGACTTCGTCAACGACGAAGCTATTCCCGGTACCGGCCTCACCGCCGATCAGTTCTGGGCCGGGGCCGACAAGGTCATCCATGACCTTGCACCCAAGAACAAAGCACTGCTCGCCAAACGCGACGATTTACAGGCGCGCATTGACGCCTGGCACCAGGCTCAGGCCGGCAAGGCCCATGACGCCGTGGCTTACAAAGCCTTCCTGCAAGATATCGGGTACCTGCTGCCAGAAGCCGCAGATTTCCAGGCAACGACGCAAAACGTCGATGACGAAATCGCCCGCATGGCTGGCCCCCAATTGGTGGTGCCGGTGATGAATGCGCGCTTTGCCCTGAACGCTTCGAACGCCCGCTGGGGCTCGCTGTACGACGCGCTGTATGGCACCGACGCCATCAGCGAAGCCGACGGTGCCGAGAAAGGCCGCGGTTACAACAAGGTACGGGGCGACAAGGTCATTGCCTTCGCCCGCGCTTTTCTGGACGAAGCCGCGCCGCTGGCCAGCGGCTCCCATGTTGACGCCACCGGTTATGCCCTGGTTGACGGTGCTTTGCAGGTCGCCCTCAAGGGCGGTGCCTCCACGGGCCTGCGTGACAGTGCGCAATTGATCGGCTTCCAGGGTGAAGCGGCCGCCCCCATCGCCCTTTTGTTCAAGCACAACGGCCTGCACTTCGAAATTCAGATCGATGCCACCAGCCCCATCGGGCAGACCGATGCTGCCGGGGTCAAAGACGTGCTGATGGAAGCCGCGCTGACCACCATCATGGACTGCGAAGACTCCGTGGCGGCGGTCGACGCCGACGATAAAGTGGTGATTTACCGCAACTGGCTGGGCCTGATGAAAGGCGACCTGAGCGAGCAGGTGTCCAAGGGCGGCGAAACCTTTACCCGCACCATGAACCCGGACCGCGCCTACACCGCACCCCACGGTGGCACCGTCACCCTGCATGGCCGTTCTTTGTTGTTCGTGCGCAACGTCGGTCACTTGATGACCATCGACGCGATTCTCGACAAAGACGGCAACGAAGTGCCCGAAGGTATTCTCGACGGCTTGCTGACCAGCCTGGCGGCCATCCACAGCCTCGACGGCCAGACCACGCGCAGCAACAGCCGCACCGGTTCTGTGTACATCGTTAAACCGAAAATGCACGGCCCGGAAGAAGCGGCGTTCACCAATGAGCTATTTGGCCGTATCGAAGATGTGCTCGCACTGCCGCGCAACACGCTCAAAGTCGGGATCATGGACGAAGAGCGCCGCACCACCGTCAACCTCAAAGCCTGCATCAAGGCCGCCAGCGAGCGCGTGGTATTTATCAACACCGGCTTCCTGGACCGTACCGGCGATGAAATCCATACCTCAATGGAAGCCGGCCCCATGGTGCGCAAGGCCGACATGAAGGCCGAGAAGTGGATTACGGCCTACGAGAACAACAACGTCGATGTGGGGTTGAGCACGGGTTTGCAAGGCCGCGCTCAAATTGGCAAAGGCATGTGGGCCATGCCTGATCTGATGGCCGCCATGCTGGAGCAAAAAATTGCGCACCCGCTGGCCGGGGCCAACACCGCCTGGGTGCCCTCACCGACTGCCGCTGCCCTGCACGCGCTGCATTACCATAAGGTCGACGTGTTCGCCCGTCAGGCCGAACTGGCCAAGCGCGCTCATGCCTCGGTGGACGATATTCTGACGATCCCGCTGGCCGTGAACCCGCAATGGACGCCCGAGCAGATCCAGAACGAACTGGACAACAACGCGCAAGGCATCCTGGGCTACGTCGTGCGCTGGATCGACCAGGGCGTGGGCTGTTCCAAGGTGCCGGACATTCACGACATCGGCCTGATGGAAGACCGTGCGACGCTGCGTATTTCCAGCCAGCACATCGCCAACTGGCTGCGTCACGGCATCGTCACTGAAGCGCAGGTGCTGGCCAGCCTCAAGCGCATGGCACCGGTGGTCGACCGCCAAAACGCCAATGACCCGCTGTACCGCCCGCTGGCCCCCCACTTCGACAGCAACATCGCCTTCCAGGCGGCGGTCGAATTGGTCATTGAAGGCACCCGGCAGCCCAATGGCTACACCGAGCCGGTGCTGCACCGTCGTCGTCGCGAGTTCAAGGCCAAGCACGGCCTGTAACTGCCCCCGGCAACAACAAAAACCCCGGCCACGTGCCGGGGTTTTTACGTCTGATCAAAAGAGCACGGTTTAGGCCTGCACCTGCAGCGCGTCAGGGGGTTCCAGTTGCAGTTCCTGGCGGATCAATTGCAGCAGTTTTTGCGTATCAATCGGCTTGAGCAAAAAGTCCACTACGTGCAAGTGCATGGCTTCAATGGCATCGCGCGCGTCGGCATGCCCCGAGATGATGATCACCGGCAAATCCGCCAAATGAGACTTGCGCACCTTGCCAATCAGTTCCAGGCCGCTATGGGGGTGCATGCGCAGGTCGGTCAGCAGCAAGCCAATCGACATGTCAGCCTGCAACAGCGCCCACGCCTCGGGCTCACCCTGGGCGGTCAGGCATTCAATACCGTGCAGGGTGAGCAGCTCGGCCAGCAAGAAACGCGACTCGCGGTCGTCGTCAACCACCAGCACGCGCTCATGGGACTGAACCAGCACCGGAGCCTGCATCACTTCGCTCAAGGCCTCGCGCTCAGCGTCAGTCAAGATGTCATGTTCTGTCATTCAGCTCTCGACGGCAGTCTTATCGATCAAACACCCCAGCAGCGTAGTCAGTTATTCCGCAACCGTGTCCCAATGTGCGCCAGCACAGAGGTATTTCCAAGCCTTACATCAAGAGAAATAGGCAATATTGATGTAGGCAAGTTCAACAATACCAATAGGCCATTACCGCCATAGACTTACGTCCAATGGGCACCCACGCTCAGACAACCGAGCATGAGGGTCTAAACACTCCCTGGGGCGCGCGCTGCCCCGCCCCTACAACAGCTCACAACGCGGTAACGGTCATGAGTCAATCGGATGCGTTTCTCCAGGCAGGGAAAACGGCGGTTTTGCAAAATATTCACGGCACCATGCAGTTTTTGCAGCGCTTCCCGCCCTTTAATCACATGGAAAACGCGCACCTGGCGTTCCTGGTCGAGCAGTGCCAACTGCGCTTCTATGGCCCGGGCGAGACCATCATCCGGCCGGCCGATGGCCCGGTAGAGCACTTTTATATTGTGAAACAGGGCCGCGTAGTGGGCGAACGCACTCACCAAGGCCGCGAAGAGGCCCAGACCACCTTCGAAATCACCGCTGGCGAATGCTTCCCGCTGGCCGCGCTGCTGGGCGAGCGGGCCACCCGCACCGAGCACCGGGCCGCCGAAGACACCTTTTGCCTGCAACTGAACAAACCGGCGTTTATCAAGTTGTTCGCCCTGTCCGACGAGTTCCGCGACTTTGCCCTGCGCGGCGTCAGCAGCCTGCTCGACAAGGTCAACCAGCAGGTGCAGCAAAAAGCCGTTGAAACCCTGGGCCATCAGTATTCGCTCAACACACGACTGGGTGAACTGGCCATGCGTCACCCCGTGACCTGCCTGCCCGATACCGCCCTGCGTGAAGCGGTGCGCCTGATGCACGAGCAGCAAGTGGGCAGCATCGTGGTCGTCGACGCGAACAAAGCACCGCTGGGGATTTTTACCCTACGCGATCTGCGCCAAGTGGTTGCCAACGGCCTGCACGATTTTGCACAGGCGATCGCCCTGCACATGACGCCAGGGCCGTTTTACCTGTCCCCGGACAACAGCGCATTCGACGCCGCTATCGCCATGACCGAGCGTCATATTGCCCACGTGTGCCTGGTCAAGGATCAACGCCTGTGCGGCGTGGTCTCCGAGCGTGACCTGTTCTCACTGCAACGGGTCGACCTGGTTCACCTGGCACGCACCATCCGCCATGCCCCGCGCCTGGAAAACCTGATCAACCTGCGCGGCGAAATTGGCCAACTGGTGGAGCGCATGCTCGCCCACGGCGCATCGTCCACTCAGATCACCCATATCATTACCCAACTCAACGACCACACCGTGTGCCGCGTGATCGAGTTGGTGCTGGCGGAAAAAGGCGACCCCGGTGTGCCGTTCACCTGGCTGTGTTTTGGCAGCGAAGGGCGACGCGAACAAACCCTGCACACCGATCAGGACAACGGCATTCTGTTCGAAGCCAAAGACGCCGCCCAAACCGCCGACTACCGTCAGCGCCTGCTGCCGATTGCGCAGCAGATTAACACCCACCTGGCGGCCTGCGGCTTTACGTTGTGCAAGGGCAACATCATGGCCGGCAACCCGGACCTGTGCCTGTCACGCGCGGAATGGGCCCGCCGGTTCGCCGCCTTTATTCGCGAAGCCACGCCGGAAAACCTGCTGGCTTCGAGCATCTACTTCGACCTGCGGGTGGTCTGGGGCGATGAACAGGGTTGCCAGCAACTGCGCCAGGGGATCCTCACGCAGGTGGCCGACAACCGGCTGTTCCAACGCATGATGGCCGCCAATGCCTTGCGCCATCGCCCGCCCGTGGGGCGTTTCCGCGAGTTTGTGCTGGAGCGCAAAGGCAACGACAAAGCCACGCTGGACCTCAAAATCCAGGGCCTCACGCCCTTTGTCGATGGTGCTCGCCTGTTGGCGCTGGCCCACGGCGTGGAGGCCAACAATACCCTGGAGCGCCTGCGCCAACTGGTCAGCCTGGAGGTGATCGAAGCGCTGGACGGTGCCGCCTATGAAGAGGCCTATCACTTTATTCAGCAAACCCGGATGCAGCAGCACCAGGTGCAAACCCGCGAAAACCGCCCGTACTCCAACCGGGTCGACCCGGACAGCCTCAACCAGCTGGACCGGCGCATCCTGCGTGAAGCGTTGCGCCAAGCGCAGCGTCTGCAAAGCAGCCTGACCTTGCGGTATCAGCTATGAGTGTCCTGTCTTCTCTGGGGGCCTGGTTATTGCCCCGCAAAAAACCGCTGCTGAGCCTTGAGCAACAACAGCGCCTAAAGCAATTGCCCGCCGCCTCCCCGGTTCTGGGCGAGCAGCCGTTGCGCGGCCAGCGCTGGGTGGTCGTCGACCTGGAAACCAGCGGGCTGAACCTCAATCGCGACCAAGTGTTGTCGATTGGCGCGATGGTGATCGAAGACGGGGCCATTGATCTGGGCCAGGCGTTCGAGCGCACCTTGCTGCGCACCCACGCCCCGCTTAACCCCAGCGTCCTGCTGCACGGGCTAGGGCCCAGCGCGATTGCGGCAGGCTGCGACCCGGCAGATGCCCTGCTCGATTTTATGGCATTTGTTGGCGACAGCCCGTTGCTGGCATTCCATGCCCCATTCGATCAGCACATGCTGGGGCGCGCGCTCAAGGACAGCCTGGGCTACCGTCTGCAACACCCTTTTATGGACGTAGCGGCGCTGGCTCCTCTGTTATGCCCTCACGTCACTGCGCGCGACGCCGGGCTAGACCACTGGATCCGCCACTTCAACCTCCAGGTCGAAGACCGCCACAACGCCAGCGCCGACGCCCTGGCCACCGCTGAACTGGCGCTTATCCTGTTTAGCCGGGCCAATGCTCAAGGCATCAACAGCCCCTTGGCCTTGCAACAACGGCTCAACCAATGGCAGCGGCGCAAGCAGGTACACAGCTTTTAAGCCGCGCCCCTGCTTTAACTGTCTTCCTGCATCCGATGAGCGCCAATTGCGCAGGCGTATCGCCTCTGACACAATCGCGAATAATTATCGTTAGATAAAACGTGTATTCGGTGATGCCCTTGTCGTCAGTCCAAACCCCTCACAGTGAGCTGGTCGGTGCGCTTTATCGCGACCATCGCGGCTGGCTGTTGACATGGCTGCGGCGCAATGTGGCCTGCCCGCAACGGGCAGAAGACCTGAGCCAGGACACTTTTGTGCGGCTGCTGGGCCGTGCCGAACTGCAAGCCCCCCGCGAGCCCCGCGCCTTTCTGGCCGCCATTGCCAAAGGCCTGCTGTTCGATTACTTCCGCCGCGCCGCCCTGGAACAGGCTTACCTGAACGAGTTGATGCAGTTGCCCGCCGCCGAGCATCCCTCACCTGAAGAGCAGCACCTGATCCTCGAAGACCTGCGGGCCATCGACCGCCTGCTGGGCAAGTTGTCCAGCAAGGCCCGCGCGGCCTTCCTGTACAGCCGCCTTGATGGCTTGACCCACGCCGACATCGCTGAACGCCTTGGCGTATCCGTGCCCCGCGTGCGCCAATACCTGGCCCAGGGCATTCGCCAGTGTTACATCGCCCTGTACGGCGAGCCCACATGAGTCAGGCCAAGACCGGGCCTGTGTCTGCGCAGGTGCTGGACGCTGCAATCGCCTGGCAACTGTGCCTGGATTGCGGCAATGGCAGCGCCGTGGAACAGGCCGAATTCGCCAAATGGTATGCCGCCAGCGACGAACATGCCCGTGCCTGGCTGCAACTGGGCATGCTCGACCAGCGTTTCAGCAACACCAGCGTTCCGGCGCGCAACGCCTTGCGCAAGGCCCGCCATGGCGCGGGTCAGCCACTGCGCAAAATGGGCGGCGGGTTGGCCAGTGTGGCGCTGTTGTGCGGGCTGGCCGTGTTTGCGGGCAAACAGTACGGGCCGATGGATTACTGGATGGCCGATCAGCGCACCGCCACTGGCGAACAACGCGAACTGCGCCTGGCCGACGGTACCGTGCTCAACCTCAACACCCACAGTGCCGTGGATGTACGGTTCGACGACACCACGCGGCGCATCATCCTGCAAGCAGGCGAGATTCTGGTGCAGACCGGCCACGGCGACCCACGACCGTTTATCGTGCAAACCCGCGACGGCAGCCTGCGCGCGCTGGGCACCCGCTTCCTGGTCAAGCGCGAAGACGACGGCACACGCTTGAGCGTCCTGCAATCCCGCGTGGCCGCCCACCCGCAGGGCAGCGCCGACGAAACCGTCTTCAGCGAAGGCCAGCAAGTGCTGATGTACCGTGGCAGCCTGGGCCAAAGCGTCGCCGTCAACGCCAGTGCCGACGCCTGGACACGGGGCATGCTGGTGCTCGACAACGTGCGCCTGGCCGACATGATCAGCGAACTCAACCGCTACCAGCGCGGCCACTTGGGCGTCGCCCCTGAAGTAGCCGACCTGCGCATTACTGGCAGCTTCCCACTGAACAATGTTGAGCGGGCACTCAATGCCCTGCTGCCCACCTTGCCGGTGCAGATCCAGCAACGCACGCCATGGTGGGTCACGGTGGGGCCCAAAGCGGTGCCTGCACCCTAATAAAAAATAATTCACTGCGGCCCTATCACTTTTCAAAACTCGTGCGGCATACAGGCATTGAGAAACATTTCCATTCAGGAATCCGCCGAATGTCCCGCACCCTCGATACGTTTTTGCGCCCTAGCCTGCTCGCCGTTGCCATCGCCCTCATTGCCCCGCTGATCAGCCCTTCGCTGATGGCTAGCGAACAGAGCACCACCGCCCGCAGCTACAACCTGCCCGCGGGCCCGTTGGCGACCACCCTTAACCAGATCGCCAGCCAAGCGGGGATTACCCTGGCCATTGATGCCTCGCTGCTGGCGGGTAAAACCTCGGCCCCGGTCAACGGCCAACTCGAACCCACCACCGCACTGCGTGAAGCGTTGCGGGGGAGCGGTTTGCAGTTGCAGCAAAGTAGCGGCGGGACCTATACCTTGGTGCCGGTGATTGATGGCGCACTGACATTGGGTGATGTGAACGTCAACGCCACTGCCGTGGCCGAAGGTTCTGAGGCCGCCGGGTACGTCAGTGAGAACGTGAGCAATGTCGGGGCGCTGGGTGCCATGAAGCTGCAAGACACGCCGTACTCCATGAGTGTGACGTCGCAGGCATTATTGAAAAACATCCAGGCCACGTCGCTCGATGATGTGTTCAAGCGCAACCCGTTCACCCAAACCTTTTCGCCAACGGGCGCAGGCTATGCCAGTGCGGTGAACATTCGCGGCTTCAGCGGCCCGGGCAGCCTGAACATTGCCAACGACGGGCTGCGGTTTTCCACACTGGCCGATGCGGGCAACTATCTGGAAGAAACCGAACAGCTTGAAGTCATCACCGGCCTGACTGGCTTTTTGTACGGCCCTGCTTCACCTGGCGGCTTGGCCAACTACCTACTTAAACGCCCGACCTACACCCCCTATCACAGCGTGACCCTGGGCAATGCCGGTGGCGAGAATTACTACCTACACGGTGATTTTGGCGGCAAGCTGGATGATGAAGGCCAGTTCGCCTATCGCTTGAACCTGCTAACCCAAGATGGCGAAACTGCCATCGACCTGCAAAAACGCCGGCGCGAGATGATCAGCTTGGCCCTGGACTGGAATGTGAGCGACGACCTACAAATCCAGTTCGATGCGTCGCACAAGAAAACCGAGATTCGTGGCGTCACCAGTTACTGGTACTTCAGCGATCAAGCATTACGTCCGGGGGCTTCACGGCTCGACAACGACAAGCTGTACAGCCAGCGGTGGTCGTTCTCTGATAACGAGACCGACAAAGGCGGCGTACGGGCCAAGTGGCGCCTGAACGACACCTTCACCTTGCGCGGAGCCGTGTCGACCCAACGCTTCACGGAAGAAAACACCTACACCGGCCCTACCGTTTCCACAGCCGGTTTCTACAGTCAGCCCCTGTACGCCTTCGCACCGATCGAACACAAGGAAACCTCCGGGTATCTGTTCCTCGATGCGACCTTTGATACCGCATCCATCGGCCACAAAATGACCCTGGGCTATCAAGGCAACAATACCCGCGTGCATATGTACGAAAACCATATCCCCTCGCCCGGCCCACAGTACGGTGATGTGGGCGGCGGCCCCATCCCTTTCGACTCGCGCGAGCAAGTCAGCAAGCCGAGCTTTTCCATTGGCCACGGTAGCCAAAGGCTGTCGAGCACCTCCAATACCAACAACTTTCTGGTCGGTGATGTGATCACCTTCAACGATCAATGGTCGAGCATCCTGGGCGTCACACGCACACAGATAAAGTCCTACGCCAATGATTTCGTCTACTCCACGCCCGACAAAAAGACCCGCTACGACGCCAGCAAAACCTCGCCCAGCGTCTCGCTTATCTACAAGCCGGTGCCTTGGCTGACCACCTATGCGACCTATATCGAAGGGTTGCAGGCCGGTGGTACAGCACCTTACAACGCGATCAACGTGGGTGAAATCTTCGCGCCCCAGGTGAGCAAGCAATATGAGGTCGGTGCCAAGGCGACCGTGGGCGATGCCCTGCTGACATTGGCGCTGTTCAACATCGAGAAGCCGAACGGCTATCTGGGTGAGTCGATGATTTATAGCGAGAGCGGCAAACAGGTCAACAACGGCCTGGAGTTCAGTGTCACCGGTAAAGTGACCCCTGAATTGACGATCATTGGGGGCTTCACCCTACTGCACCCGAAGGTCAAGGACGCCAATATCAAAGCCAACGACGGCAACGCACCCATCGATGTGGCCAAGCAATTGGCCAAGGTCTACGCCGAATACGACATCAACGCTGTGCCCGGTCTGGCACTGACTGGCGGTGCGTTCTACACCGGCCGGCAATACACGGACGAAGCAAACGACTACCAACTGCCGTCGTTCACCACCTTTGACGCGGGCGCACGCTACCGCATGAAGGTCTCGGAGAACGACCTGACCCTGCGCATGAATGTCAGCAACCTGGCGAACAAGGATTACTGGCTCAACAGCCATTATCTGGGTGACCCACGCACTGTGCAGTTCTCGGCACAATTAGAGTTCTAGCCCCGCCGTAGGCGCGAGCTTGCTCGCGCCTACCGATGAACAGCGTTTTGATGTGGGATGTTCATGAAAAGCAAAACCATACGGGCCTGGTCCTTAATCCATACGTGGACCAGCCTGATTTGCACGGCCTTTTTACTGATGTTGGCGCTGACCGGGCTGCCGCTGATCTTTCACCATGAGATCGATCACTTGCTGGGGGATGCGCCCCAAGTCAAGACGATGCCTGCCAATACGCCGACCCTGGACCTTCAACAACTGGTTCAGGCCGCCGAGGCGCATCGCCCGGGCGAGGTCATGCAGTACTTTGGCTGGGAAGACGATGAGCCCAATGCCGTGGTCGCGATCATGGCCGCCACCGCCGGCACGGAGCCCAATTCTTCCCACACCTTTATGCTCGATGCGCGCACCGGCGAAGCCATTGAAATGCCGTCCGCCAATGGCGGGGTGATGATGGTAATGCTGCGCCTGCACGTGGACATGTTCGCCGGGTTGCCCGGCAAGTTGCTGCTGGCCTTTATGGGGTTGCTGTTTGTGCTGGCGATCATCTCCGGCACGGTGCTGTACCTGCCGTTTATGCGCCGCCACAGGTTCGCAACCGTGCGCACCGACAAGGCCACCCGCGTGCGCTGGCTCGATCTGCACAACCTGATCGGGGTGGTCACGTTAACGTGGGCGCTGGTGGTGGGGGTCACAGGGGTTATCAGCGCCTGTGCCGACCTGATCATCGCGGCATGGCGCACCGAAACCCTCGGGGCCATGATCGAGCCCTACCGTGACGCGCCGCCCCTGACCCGACTGGCTCCGGCCAGTGACTTGCTGTTGATCGCCGCCAAGGCCGCGCCGGGCATGCAGCCCGACTTTATCGCGTTCCCCGGCACACGGTTTTCCAGTGAGCACCATTACGCCGTGTTTATGAAAGGCGGCACTCACCTGACCTCGCACCTGCTCACGCCCGTACTGATTGACGCCAGCACCCTCGACGTCACGGCCGTGGGGTCGCGCCCCTGGTACATGGACGCGATGGGCATGTCGCAGCCGCTGCACTTTGGCGACTATGGCGGCATGCCGATGAAAATACTGTGGGCGGCGCTGGACGTGCTGACCCTCGTGGTACTCGGCAGCGGCCTGTACCTGTGGTGGGTGCGCCGACGCACGGCCCGGGAGCGCGCACAATGAAGCCGCGACAGTCGAGTTTCTGGAAGGTATTCACCCTGCCGCTGGCCATCGGGCTGCTCAGCGCAGCGGGGTTGTTCGCCGCGTTGCTGGGCGATGGAGCCTGGGACAGCCTGAGCTGGGTGGGCCTGGGCATTCCCGTGTGGCTCAGCCTGCGCGGGCTGCTACGCCGCTAAAACGACCCTGGCGACGGTCGGAGCCAACTGCTCGCGATCTTTTAAAACAATCAAAAGATCGCGAGCAATCGAGCGTCGACCGGCTGCTCCTACGCGTGAGAGGCTACCCCCTTGAGCCACGCGGGTCTCGCGCCGGTTTTACGCAGCGGGACCACGAAGCAAGACCTGTAGGAACGAGCTTGCTCGTGATCTTTTGATCTGGCTTTTGATCCAAGGGCCCCCTTAAACCACGCTGGCCGAACGCAGGTTTTGCGCAGTGGGTAACCCGGCAGGACGCCGGGTTAGCCGCGACACGGCCAGGGATGGCCGATCGCGGCGTGCCCACGGAGCAAAGCCTGTGGTGAGGGCATGCCGAGCCACAGCGAGGCACCGAGTGGTAGGGGCATAAGCGTTTGGCCACTTTGCGCTTTTCAAAGTGGCACGGCGTAAGGCCGGAACCGCAAGTGGCCGTGACCGCAGCAATGGATAGGATTGCTGCGCGACAGCGCGGCGTCATCTACGCGTGAGAGGCTACCCCCTTGAGCCACGCGGGTCTCGCGCCGGTTTTACGCAGCGGGACCACGAAGCAAGACCTGTAGGAACGAGCTTGCTCGTGATCTTTTGATCTGGCTTTTGATCCAAGGGCCCCCTTAAACCACGCTGGCCGAACGCAGGTTTTGCGCAGTGGGTAGCCCGGCAGGACGCCGCAACCTTCAGTGGCCGTGACCGCAGCAATGGATAGGATTGCTGCGCGACAGCGCGGCGTCATTGAGCTTTTAAAGATCAAAAGATCGCGAGCAAGCTCGCTCCTACAGAGCATGCCGAGGCACCGAGTGGCACGGCGTAAGGCCGGAACCTTCAGTGGCCGTGACCGCAGCAATGGACAGGATTGCTGCACGACAGCGCGCAGAGGGTCAGCAGTCCGGCTTGTCTGCCGTGTAGCGACGTGCCGGGTTCACCGCCGCGCCGAACTCGCGCAAAGCGGTGGCACCGATCAGCAGCGGGTAGTTGAAGCTGCTGCGGTCGGTGAGGTTGACCTCTACCGTGCGTTTGATCCCCCCCAGGCACATTTCCAGGTCGACCACCGGGCGGCGGGCGCTTTCAGGCGCGTCCTTTTCATCGTCTTCATCGGCGCGGCTTTTGATTTTGCTGATGCGCGACACTTTGTGTTCGTACACCTTGCTGCTCGCATCCGGCGTGGCAAGCTGGAAGCGCACCCACTCATCGCCATCACGGGTGAAGGTCTCGATGTTTTTGGCCGACAACGAGGCCGTCAAAGCCCCCGTGTCCATCTTGGCTTTGAGCGTTTCACCGATTTCCGGCAACTTGATGTACTCGTAACGCCCGTACAGGGTCGGCTCGGCGGCCATCACGGGCAACGCCAATACGGCTAACAAGGCGAGAACAGACTTCATGGCGACAATTTCCTTAAAGAGTGAGCGTTAGACTCGGTAATCGCGTGGGGTTCATTAAGCGTGAGCGCAGCCTGACACAGCGCATGTGAAACCCGCGTCATGGCCGCATATTTGGCGTTACACGGCGCCCTGCTTATCATAGCCAGCCCTTTACCGTTCAAGAGTTGCTTATGCGCCGCCTGCTCACCGGCTGTTTGGTTACCGTCCTGTTGCTGTGTAACACCCTGGTCCTGTTTGGCCCGCTGATGCTGTTCGCCGTGCTCAAATTACTGTCACCGGGGCGTTTGCGCGATGTGAATTCGGCCGCCGTGAGGTGGATCGCTGAAACCTGGTCCGAGATCGACAAACGTATTTTTGCGCTGTGCCTGCCCACGCAATGGGATATTCGCGGGGCCGAAGGCCTGAGCCGCACTACGTCGTACCTGGTGATCAGCAACCATCAGTCGTGGGTCGATATTCCGGCGCTGATGCAGGGGTTGAACCGGCGAACACCGTTTTTCAAATTCTTCCTGAAGAAAGAACTGATTTGGGTGCCCTTTCTGGGCCTGGCCTGGTGGGCGCTCGATTACCCCTTTATGAAACGCTACTCCAAAGCCTTTCTGGCCAAGCACCCGCACCTCAAGGGCGAAGACCTGAAAATCACCCGGGCCGCCTGCGAACTGTTCAAGCGCCAGCCCGTCACCGTGGTCAATTACCTTGAAGGCACACGCTTCACACCGGCCAAGCATGCCCAGCAGCGCTCGCCCTACACTCACTTGCTCAAGCCCAAAGCAGGCGGTGTGGCGTTTGTATTGGCGGCGATGGGCGAACAACTGGATGCCGTGCTGGACGTCACGGTGGTGTACCCGCAGGCCACCCTTCCGGGGTTCTGGCAGTTGATCAGCGGGCAAGTGCCCAAGGTGATTGTCGATATCCAGACCCGCGAACTGAATCCGGCGTTGTGGCAGGGCGATTACGAAAACGACCCGGTGTTCCGTGAACATGTCCAGAGCTGGATCAACCAGCTCTGGATCACGAAAGATCAGCGCATCAGCACCTTGCGTGCCGAGCGCGGTTAACCTTTAAACGCCCCAGGCGCTGCTCAGTTTGCTCAGCAGCGACGTGCTGACGTTCTGGTCCTTGAAGTAGTCCAGCAACAGCGGCGCGAACTGGGCAATCATGCCGTCCTGCATGCCCAGGGCGGTGAACGCGGCGTTCAACTGGCTGGTGTTGGCCACGTTGCTGACTGCGCTGGTGGCGGTTTCAGAAACGCCGCTGGACTTGCCCAGCAAGCCGCCCAACTGGCTCAGTTGGCCCAGCGCATCGGCACCGGCCAGTTTGTTGATGCCCGGCACTTGCTGGGTGAGTTCGGAGTAGTCGCTGGAGGTAAGCTGGTTTTTCGCCAGGCTCAACATCGCCCCCACGCCGCCAGCGGCCTGTTCAGGTTTGACGCCCAGTTCGTTGACCTTGCTCAGCATTTGCACCGCTTGCATGGACTTGTCGGTGGTCGCGCCATTGCCATTGCCGCCCTGCACTTGCGCCGCCACGTTAGCCACGTCGCTCAGGCTGAACCCTGCAAACACCGGGCTGGCGGCCACGGTCATCAATGTTGCCAGTGCCACGCCGCTTAACTTCTTCATGCTATCAACCTCTGAAAACCAAAAAACTGCTCGCCAACGGAGCAGCAAAACTGTGGGTTTGACCGATATTCCAGGCAGATGTTCCCAAATGCCACTATCGGATCATACCGCTGGGCAGCTTAATGGAATTGAGAGGGGGAGCCCATGCGGGCGACGCAGAAGCCTGTGCACCACAGGCCCTGCGTCTATCCTGAAACGTTGCGTGTCAGGCCTTGCTGAACAGGCGGTGCGGATCGATCACGAATTTCTTCGGCACACCGGCATCGAATTCGCCGTAACCGCGCGGGGCGTCATCCAGGCTGATGACTTCAACCCCCACGATGTCGGCGATTTTGATGCGGTCCCACATGATCGCCTGCATCAATTGGCGGTTGTACTTCATCACCGGCGTCTGGCCGGTGTGGAAGCTGTGGGACTTGGCCCAACCCAAGCCAAAGCGAATGCTCAGGCTGCCCTGTTTCGCAGCAGCGTCCACTGCACCCGGGTCTTCGGTCACGTACAGGCCCGGAATACCGATTTTGCCGGCCACGCGCACCACGCCCATCAGCGAGTTGAGCACCGTCGCCGGCGCTTCGTGCTTGACGCCGTCATGGCCGTGGCCACGGGCTTCGAAGCCTACCGCATCGACCGCGCAATCCACCTCGGGCTCGCCCAGCAGTTCGGCAATTTGCTCGTGCAGGGGCGTGTCTTTGGACAGGTCGGCAATTTCAAACCCTTGGGCCTTGGCATGGGCCAAGCGAACCGGGTTCACGTCACCGACAATCACCACCGCGGCACCCAACAAACGCGCTGATGCGGCAGCCGCCAGGCCCACCGGGCCCGCGCCGGCGATGTACACCGAACTGCCGGGGCCAACGCCAGCCGTCACAGCGCCGTGATAACCGGTCGGCAGGATGTCGGAGAGGCAGGTCAGGTCGCGGATTTTCTCCATGGCCGCGTCACGGTTTGGCAGTTTGAGCAGGTTGAAATCGGCATACGGCACCAACACATATTCAGCCTGGCCGCCAATCCAGTCGCCCATGTCCACATAGCCATACGCACCGCCGGGACGGGCCGGGTTGACGGTCAGGCACACGCCGGTGTTTTGTTCCTTACAGCTGCGGCAACGCCCGCACGCCACGTTGAACGGCACGGATACCAGATCACCGACTTTCAGGTGTTCCACATCGCGCCCGGCCTCAATCACCTCGCCGGTGATTTCGTGGCCCAGCACCAGCCCGGTTTGCGCCGTGGTACGACCGCGCACCATGTGCTGGTCGGAACCGCAGATGTTGGTCGACACCACCCGCAGAATCACGCCGTGATGAATCGGCTTGCCCTGGGGGTTTTGCATTTTCGGGAAAGGAATGCTCTGCACTTCAACCTGGCCATTGCCCAGGTACACCACACCGCGATTGTCAGCCATCGTATTCACCTTTCTTGTTGTTGGAGTGGGGCAGCGACAAGCTTGAAGCCTCAAGCCGATCTGCTTTTACTTGCCGCTTGCCGCTTAGAACTTACTGCTTGCAGCTTAGAGCTTGCCGCTGCGCTCACAGCACCACCGTACGACCTCCATTTAGGAAAACGCGCCGCTCGATGTGATAGCCCACGCCACGGGCCAACGTCTGGGCTTCGATGTCGCGGCCCTTGGCAATCAAGTCTTCGGGGTAATGGCTGTGGTCCACCACCTCAACGCCTTGGGCGATGATCGGGCCTTCGTCCAGGTCGTTATTGATGTAGTGCGCGGTGGCACCGACCAACTTCACGCCCTTTTCGTAGGCCTGGTGATAGGGCTTGGCCCCCTTGAAACCGGGTAACAGCGAGTGATGAATATTGATCGCCTTGCCGTCGAGCTTGCGGCACAGTTCAGGCGACAGCACTTGCATGTAGCGCGCGAGAATCACCAACTCGGCACCGGTGTCTTCAATCACCTGCCACACCTTGGCTTCTTGCGCGGCCTTATTGGCCGGGTCCAGGGCGAAGTAGTGGTAGGGGATGCCGTGCCATTGCGCCAGCGGCTCCAGGTCCGGGTGGTTGGACACCACGGCCACCACGTCCATGGCCAATTGGCCGATGCGCTGGCGGTACAGCAAATCATTGAGGCAGTGGTCGGCCTTGGACACCATGATCAGCACTTTGGGCCGATGGTGCGGCGGCGTCAGCTCGAAGGTCATGCCAAAGGCCTGGCCACGCTCAGCGAGGCCTTCGCGGAACTGGCGCTCATCGAAACCTTCGGATTGACGGAACTCGACACGAATAAAAAAGCGCCCGGAGCGCTGGTCATCGAACGAATGGTGTTCGGTGACATAGCAACGGTGCTCGAACAGATAACGCGTCACCGCGTCCACCGTGCCCAGCATGCTCGGGCAATCGGCGGTGAGGATCCAGGTGTCAGGGGCGCGGCTCATGGTGAAATTCCTTGTTATATACCGCCTGTAGGAGCGAGCGTGCTCGCGCCTACACAGGGTTGACGTTAGGCCTCAACATTCAGCCCATATTCTGCCGCCGCATCCTGCAACCATAGCCACCAATAGTCCGAGAAGCTGCGGCGAATCAGCAGTTCCCAGGTGTCTTCGCCGGTGTGGCGGATAACCAGTTGGGATTTGGCGAACACCGTGCCCACCGCTTTGCCCACCGGGAAGTTATCGGGGTGCACGTCGTAGCTGGTGGACTTCATCAGCACATCACGCACCTTGGGGCCGCTCAACTCCAGCAATTGCTGGCCACCACTGACATTCACCACGGCAATATGCAGCCCCGCCAATGCCGCCCGCAGGGCTTGTTCCACGGCGTATTCCTGGCCGCCAGGAACGATCAGCAGCCACTCGTCTGGCCCCATCCATTGCAGCGAGGAATCGCCCTTGGCCACCAGGCTCAAGGCCACGGGCAATTCCAGGCCCAGCGCCTTGTGCACGCCTTCGGTGAAGGCGGGGTCCTTGGCGTCACCGCGCAGGGTTAAATGGCCCAGCAGTTTTTTCTCGCGCACGGTCACGCCAGGGCTTTTTCGGCCTTTGCCGACCAGCCCCGCCAGGTTGGCCTGGTGCAGCGATGATTCGGCTTTCGCGCCCGAATCGGGGCGTTGTTGGTAAACGTTGGCTGTGGTCATGGGTTCACCCGTTCGTATTAGTGTGATGGGCCGCAAACCTGTAGGAGCGAGCTTGCTCGCGATCTGTTGATGTTTAAACGATCGCGAGCACGCTCACACCTACAGCGTAACCATCAAATATTTTGCCGGTCGCCTTTGGGGTCGAAGAACACCGAAGACACGATTTCAGCCTCGATCACGCTGCCATCCGCCTGGGGTGAAAAGACCCGCTCGCCCATGCGTTTCAGCCCGCCCTTGACCACACCCATCGCAAACGAATAGCCGAGGGAGTTATGGGCATAGCTGGACGTCACATGGCCGACCATCGTCATCGGAATGGCCTGTTTGGCATCGAACACCAGTTGCGCGCCTTCCGGCAGCCATTTCGTCGGATCGACCGGCTTGAGGCCCACCAGTTGCTTGCGCTGATCACGTACGCAGTCTTCACGGTTCATGCCACGCCAGCCGATCCAGGAGAATGGTTTGGTGCGGCCCACGCACCAGCCCATGTTCAGGTCGTCGGGGGTCATGGAGCCGTCGGTGTCCTGACCGACGATGATGAAGCCCTTCTCGGCCCGCAACACGTGCATGGTCTCGGTGCCATACGGGGTCAGGTTGTAAGCCTTGCCCGCCTCGACGATTTTTTCCAGTACGCCCATGGCGTAGTCGGCCTGGATGTTCACCTCATACGACAGCTCGCCGGTAAACGAAATACGGAACACCCGTGCCGGCACGCCGGCCACCAGGCCTTCTTTCCAAGTCATGAACGGGAACGCATCGCGGTCCAGGTCAATGTCGGTCACTTCGCTCAGCAGCTTGCGGCTGTTGGGGCCACTCAAGGTCAGCGTGGCGTAGTGGTCGGTGACCGATGTGAAGTACACCTTCAACTCAGGCCACTCGGTCTGTTGGTACAGCTCCAGCCATTGCAGCACACGGGCGGCGCCGCCAGTGGTGGTGGTCATTACGAAATGGTTGTCGGCCAGGCACGCCGTCACACCGTCGTCGAAGACCATGCCGTCTTCCTTGCACATCAGGCCGTAGCGGGCCTTGCCCACGTCGAGCTTGGTCCAGGCGTTGGTGTACACGCGGTTGAGGAACTCACGGGCATCCGGGCCTTGAATGTCAATTTTGCCCAAGGTGGACGCATCCAGAATACCCACGCTGTCACGCACCGCCTTGCACTCGCGTTTCACCGCCGCATGCAGGTCTTCACCGTTGCGCGGGAAGTACCACGGGCGTTTCCATTGGCCGACGTCTTCAAACTCGGCACCCTGTTTCACATGCCAGGCTTGCAGCGCGGTGTAACGCACCGGCTCGAAAATATGCCCGCAATGACGGCCCGCAATCGCGCCAAATGTCACCGGCGTGTAGTTGGGGCGGAACATGGTGGTGCCCATTTGCGGGATGGTCACGTTCAGCGAGCGCGCCGCAATGGCCAGCCCGTTGACGTTACCCAGCTTGCCCTGATCGGTACCAAACCCCAGCGCGGTGTAACGCTTGACGTGTTCGACCGACTCAAAGCCCTCGCGGGTGGCCAACTCGATCGCCGCCGCGGTGACGTCGTTTTGCAGGTCGACAAATTGCTTGGGGGCCCGCGCCGTGCCTTTTTCGTGGGGCACGTGGAACAGCGCCAGGGTCGGCTCTTCGACGTAATGCGCGGTTTTCGGCAGTACGCCTTCCACCGGTTTGAAACCCGCTTCATTGGCCGCGCGCACGCCGCCTTCAAAGCCATCGGCCAGGCTGTCACCCAGTGGATAAACACCGTTGATGCCACCGACACACACGCGTTTTTGCGGGGCCTCGCCGGGCACGAAGCCCAGAATATCTTCGCGCCAGGTCGGCTTGCCGCCCAAGTGCGAGGCCAGGTGAACCACCGGGCTGTAACCGCCCGAGGTGGCCACCAGGTCACAGTCCAGCCATTCACCAGGGCTGGTGACGGCGTGCTGCTTGATATCAATGGCCGCTACGCGGGCACCGGTGACGTGTTTGCTGCCACGCGCTTCAACGACCGCGCTGCCGGTAAGGATGCGAATACCTTTGGCCCGCGCGGCCTCCACCAGCGCACCGCGTGGGTTATGACGGGCATCGGCCACAGCCACTACCTGCTGGCCGGCGTCGAGCCAATCCAGCGCCACGCGGTAGGCGTGATCGTTGTTGGTGCTCAGCAGCAGTTTTTTACCCGGTGCCACGCCATAGCGACGCACGTAGGTCGACACCGCACCCGCCAGCATATTGCCCGGCACGTCGTTGTTGCCGTACACCAGCGGCCGTTCACAGGCCCCGGTGGCCAACACCACGCGCTTGGCGCGTACCCGGTGCAGACGCTGACGCACTTGACCCAACGGCGCGCGGTCACTCAAGTGATCAGTGAGCCGCTCGTGAATGGTCAGGAAATTGTGATCGTGATAACCGTTCACCGTCGCCCGTGGCAGCAACAGCACGTTGGGTAACGCCTTGAGTTCCGCGACCACCTTGGCCACCCACTCCATCGCCGGCTTGTCATCGAGGTTTTCGCGACTGTCCAGCAGGCTGCCACCGAACTCTTCCTGCTCATCGGCCACGATCACCCGCGCACCGCTGCGCGCCGCCGCCAATGCTGCCGCCAGGCCCGCCGGGCCTGCGCCAACGATCAGCACGTCGCAGTGGTGGTTCATGTAGTCGTACGTGTCGGGGTCGTTCTGCGTGGGTGAACGGCCAAGCCCAGCGGCCTTGCGGATGTACTTCTCGTACGTCATCCAGAACGACTGCGGGTACATAAAGGTTTTGTAATAGAACCCCGGCGGCATCAACTTACCGCCAACCTTGCCCAGAATGCCCATCACGTCATTGTTCACGTTGGGCCAGCCGTTGGTGCTGGTGGCGACCAGGCCTTGGTACAGCGCTTGTTGCGTGGCGCGCACGTTGGGGATTTGCGTGGCTTCGGTAGCCCCGATCTGCAGCACCGCGTTGGGCTCTTCGGCACCGGCGGCATAAATGCCCCGCGGCCGGGAATACTTAAAGCTGCGGCCAATCACGTCGACACCGTTGGCCAGCAAGGCTGCTGCCAGGCTGTCGCCTTCGTAGCCTTTGTACTGCTGGCCGTTGAACGTAAAGGTCAGCACTTTGCTGCGATTGACACGGCCGCCGTTCGGCAAGCGATGGGACTGGCTCATACCTTTTCTCCCTGCTTGCGGGGGGGGGTGGCGGTCAGGGGCGCAGCCTGTTCAGTGAACTGTGGCTGGGTGCCGATGAGGTAAGTTTCAAGAATCTCGTAAGTCACAGTGTTGCGCGTGGCGTTGAAGAACTGGCGGCAACCGGCGACGTGGTTCCACAACTCGTGGTGCAGGCCACGGGGGTTGTCGCGAAAGAACATGTAGTCGCCCCACTCGGCATCCGTGCACGTGTTGGGGTCGAGCGGGCGCGGGATATGGGCCTGGCCGCTGGCGTGGAATTCTTCTTCGGAGCGAAGCTCGCCGCAATGAGGACAGAAGATATGCAACATGGAGGACTCTCCTGTTAGTGAGCGACAGCGGCAGCGCCGTGTTCGTCGATCAGGGCACCGTTATAGAACCGGTCAATGGAAAACGGTGCCGCCAGCGGGTGCATTTCGCCTTTGGCCAAGCTGGCCGCAAACACGTTGCCCGAGCCCGGCGTGGCCTTGAACCCGCCCGTGCCCCAGCCGCAGTTGAAGAACAGATTGGGCACCGGCGTTTTGGAAATGATCGGGCAGGCATCGGGCGTGGTGTCGACGATGCCGCCCCATTGGCGGTTCATGCGCACACGCGACAGCACCGGGAACATTTCCACAATGGCCTGAATGGTGTGTTCGATCACCGGGTACGAGCCGCGTTGGCCATAGCCGACCCAGCCGTCGATCCCGGCACCGATCACCAGGTCGCCCTTGTCGGACTGGCTGATATAACCGTGCACGGCGTTGGACATGATCACGCTGTCGATGATCGGTTTGATCGGCTCCGACACCAGTGCTTGCAGCGGGTGCGATTCGACGGGCAAACGGAACCCCGCCTGACGCGCCATGTGCCCGGAGTTACCGGCGGTGACCACACCGACGCGCTTGGCACCGATAAAGCCCTTGCTGGTTTCAACGCCGATGCACACGCCGTTTTCCTTACGGAAACCCAGTACTTCGGTCTGCTGGATCAAGTCCACGCCCAAGGCATCGGCGGCGCGGGCAAAGCCCCACGCCACGGCATCGTGACGGGCCACGCCGCCGCGCCGTTGAACGGTGGCACCAATGATCGGGTAACGGGTGTTCGCGGAGCAGTCCAGGTACGGGATCTCCTCGGCCACTTGTTTGCCATTGAGCAGTTCGCCGTCCACGCCATTGAGGCGGTTGGCGCTGACCCGACGCTCCGAATCACGCATGTCCTGCAAGGTGTGGCACAGGTTGTAGACGCCGCGCTGCGAAAACATGACGTTGTAGTTGAGGTCTTGGGACAGGCCCTCCCACAGTTTCATGGCGTGTTCATACAGGTGCGCCGACTCATCCCACAGGTAGTTCGAGCGCACGATGGTGGTGTTACGCGCCGTATTGCCGCCGCCTAGCCAGCCCTTTTCGATCACCGCCACATTGGTGATGCCGTGTTCCTTGGCCAGGTAGTACGCCGTCGCCAGGCCATGCCCGCCGCCGCCGACGATCACCACGTCGTAGACTTTTTTCGGGGTGGGCGTGCGCCACATCTTCTGCCAGTTTTCGTGGTGGCTGAGGGAGTGCTTGAAGAGGCCGAAGCCTGAGTACCGTTGCATAGGATCTACTCCAAAAACGCGCTCAGCGATAAACCGGGAAGTCTTTGCACAGCGAGGTCACTTGCTTGGCCACATCCGCTTCGATATCGGGGTCGCCGAGGTGGTCGAGGATGTCGCAGATCCAGCCTGCCAACTGGGTGCATTGCGCCACTTTGAACCCGCGCGTGGTCACCGCCGGGGTGCCGATGCGCAGGCCCGAGGTCACGAACGGCGATTGCGGGTCGTTGGGCACCGCGTTTTTATTCACCGTGATATGGGCACGGCCCAGTGCCGCGTCGGCGTCTTTGCCGGTGAGGCCCTGACGAATCAGGCTGACCAGGAACAGGTGGTTATCGGTGCCGCCAGAAATCACGTCATACCCGCGCTCGATAAACACCCCGGCCATGGCTTGGGCGTTATCGATCACTTGTTGCTGATAAACCTTGAAGCCCGGCTCCAGCGCTTCCTTGAAGCACACGGCCTTGCCTGCAATCACATGCATCAACGGGCCGCCCTGAGCACCCGGGAAAACAGCCGAGTTGAGCTTTTTCTCGATGTCATCGTTGGCCTTGGCCAGGATCAAGCCGCCACGGGGGCCGCGCAGGGTTTTGTGGGTGGTGGTGGTGACCACGTCGGCATAGGGCAGCGGGTTGGGGTACAAACCGGCGGCGACCAGGCCGGCCACGTGGGCCATGTCCACGAACAGCAGGGCACCGACCTTGTCAGCGATCTGCCGGAAGCGCGGGAAATCGAGGGTCTTGGAGTAGGCGGAGAAACCGGCCACGATCATTTTCGGCTGGCACTCGACCGCCAAACGCTCCACTTCGTCGTAGTCGATCAAGCCGGTGTCGGTGTTGATACCGTACTGCACCGCGTTATACAGCTTGCCCGAAGACGACACTTTCGCGCCGTGGGTCAGGTGGCCGCCGTGGGCCAGGCTCATGCCGAGAATCGTGTCACCCGGGTTCAGCAGGGCCAGGTAGACCGCACTGTTGGCCGAAGAACCAGAGTGCGGCTGCACGTTGGCGTAATCGGCACCGAACAGTTTCTTGGCGCGGTCAATCGCCAGTTGCTCAACTTTATCGACATGTTCACAGCCGCCGTAGTACCGCTTGCCGGGGTAACCTTCCGCATATTTGTTGGTCAGGCCGCTGCCCTGAGCTTCCATCACACGCTGGCTGGTGTAGTTCTCGGAGGCGATCAGCTCGATATGATCCTCCTGACGCTGGTCTTCGGCGTTCATGGCGGCCAACAAGGCGTCGTCGTAACCCTTGAGCTGATCCTGTTTGCTGAACATTGCGGTTCTCCCAGCGCTGGCGCGCCTTTTGTTCTTGATGGGGCGATTGCCCTTTGAGCCAGATGGTAGAGCCGGCGATGGCACCTCAGATGCCTATGGACGCCACGCAAAGGTGCGTTTACGACATCACGCAAAAGCAATTCCCTATCGCCGCTGCCGCGGGCTGCACTCCAATCACACGGTGATAGCCCACAGCTGATTCATCAAATCTTTAGGAAATTTCCTATTTACTGCAGATATCCGCCGTTCCAAGGTAGTGCCTGCGGATTACACCCTTTCGCGTATTGCCATCGGTAGACGCACTTGGCTAATCGCTATTTACCGAGTGGCCGCCGACGGCAGCCAGCCCCATTACGGCGGGGGAAGTCGAAACTGACGGCCAATTTACCGTCGCAAACAGCCTGGCTTCGACCCAATGAGGGGGAGTAAAAATCAATGCCTGAGGGTTATTTCATTGGCTTGGGTGACAAAACCACCTGCGGCGGCAAAGTGTTGGAGGGTGATCCAAGAATCAACATCTTTGGCCTTCTGCATGCTTGCGCAGGGGATCGGGTGTCTTGTGGCAAGGACGGAAAAACTTATCGGATCGTCGGCGGCATTTCGCACATGGAAAGCCATGGCAGGCTTATGGCCGGCACGCTGGACAGCTTCAGCGGTTGCCCCTGCAAGGCCCAATTGATCCCCTCGGTGTTTACCGTCACCTATCAGAACGAAAAGTCGGCACCGCCAGCGGCCTCAAGAACGGCTCAAACGGCCACTTCAACGGTAACCACCCCCTCGGTAGCGCCGCGTCAATCCAGTTTCGCGCCTTCGAGCCATCCAGCTCCAGCGGCATTCAACCGCCTGGAGGGCCAGGAACCTGGCTTTTATGTGGTCCCCAAGAGCATGACCCGTGAAGCGCTGGAGGCCACACTTTTCCCCCTGCGTGATTCGGCCGTCATGAGCAAGTTTCGAGCGCTCAACCCTCATCTGGCGGAGGTTAAAGCCGGTACGATGATCGTACTGAGCGACCCGAATAACACGCAATGCACCCGTGAAGAAGCACAACTGATGGCGGCCGCTCAACACGTCAAGAAGTCCCTTGATCCCCTCACGCCGCAGGAGGCTGATTTTGTACAGCGCCACGCGGGTGAAATCGCCAGTTTTACCGGCCATACCTCAACCTGGCTTGGCGTCAGCTCAGTGGTGATGGAAACGCACTTGAGTAGATTACGCGACACCCTTCAAGCCATGGAGCGCCTTTATCAGGAGAGCTATCGCCAACACGGCCACCTTAAATCGCCGCAGTTCTTCGACGGTCGCAAGCGCCTGCTCGGGCAACTGGATGCGCACCTGTTGAACTCCACCCGCCTGCGTGGCCTCACAACCTTGGGCGATCACCCCAAGTTGAAAGCAGCCCTTGGCATTTCCAGCCGTAGCTTGGTGCACCACTGGGGCAAGGCCGGAGCGCCGGGCCAGATCCCGGGTTATGCCACCCATGTGGAGGCAATCAGTCGTGCTACCAAGTACATGAAGGCAGGTGGGTATATCGGCATTGGTATTGGCGGCGTGTCCTCATTGCTGGCTATTGAGCAGGTGTGTAACGGCGACTCCGGGGCGGCTTGTGAGAAGGTCAAATTTACAGAGGGAGGGAAGTTCGCCGGGTCCACTGGTGGTGGTATCGCAGGCGGATTGTTAGCCAGTTATACCGGTGGTTCGATCTGCTTGGCGCTCGGCATCTCTACAGGTATCGGCGGTGTTGTCTGTGTCGCAGCCTTGGTAGGTACCGGCGCATGGGCGGGTACAACTATCGGAGGTAATAGGGGTGAATACATAGGTGAAAAAATTTACGAAACTATACAACCATGACCAGTATCGACACTTGGTCTCCCTGGATTGCGATCATCTACACGGCCACCCCAATTCTGCTTGCATATGTGGGGATTGCATTCAGCCTGTACCTGAGTCACCGTCACATGGACGCCATAAAAGAGGCCTTGAAGAACAGCCGTTATATTTATATTTGGGGCCCGTACTTAGGGAAACGGGGGGTGATTTGGTCCCTCTGGGAAATATCAAAAATCGCTAGCATGGTGCTGATGCCATGGGCATCACTGCGCATCGGCGAGCTAGACCCTACCGATCTTAAAAATTTTCCTCCTCGGCTAAAACGCCTTCTGTTCATCAATATAATGATGTTTTTCATCTCCTTCACTTGGATAGTAGTTGAAGGCGTTTTTCTTGAGTTTAGATAACTTGACAGATAACTCCTGCGCATTGAAAACAGCCCTCGGCATTTCCAGCCGTAGCTTGGCGCACCACTGGCGCAAGGCCGGTGCACCGGGCCAGCCCTCGGGTTATGCCACCCATGTGGAAGCAACCCGTCGTGCTACCAATTATATGAAGATGAGTGGTTATATCGTTTACGAAACTACACAGCCATGACCAGTATCGACACTTGGTCTCCCTGGATTGCGATCATCTTTACGGGCACCCCAATTCTGATTGGATTTGTGGGGATTGTATTCAGTCTGTACCTAAGCCACCGTTACATGGACGCTATAAAAGAGGCCTTGAAGAACAGCCGTTATATTTATATTTGGGGCCCGTACTTAGGGAAACGGGGGGTGTTTTGGTCCCTCTTGGAAATATCAAAAATCGCTGGCATGGTGATGTGGCCATGGGCATCACTGCGCATCGGCGAGCTAGACCCTACCGATCTTAAAAATTTCCCTCCTCGTCTAAAACGACTTCTGGTCATCAATACAGCGATGATTTACATCTCTTTCACTTGGATAGTCGTTGTCGGCGTGATTCTGGATTATAGATAACTTGACAGACAACTCCTGCGCATTGAAAACAGCCCTAGGCATTTCCAGCCGTAGCTTGGCGCACCACTGGCGCAAGGCCGGTGCACCGGGCCAGCTCCCGGGTTATGCCACCCATGTGAAAGCAACCCGTCGTGCTACCAAGTATATGAAAATGGGTGGTTATATCGGCATGGGTATCGGCGATGTTATCTGTGTCCCAGCCTTGGTAGGTGCCGCCGCATGGGCGGGTACGACTTACGGAGGTATGGGGGGTGAAATAGGTGGAAATATTTTGTACGAGAGAACTTTGCCATGACAACAGAAGAGTTCTGGAAGTCTTGGCTGGCTTTTTGGATTGTCACCACCCCAATTCTGCTTGCATATGTGGGGATTGCATTCAGCCTGTACCTGAGCCACCGTTACATGGACGCTATAAAAGAGGCCTTGAAGAACAGCCGTTATATTTATATTTGGGGCCCGTACTTAGGGAAACGGGGGGTGATTTGGTCCCTCTTGGAGATAGCAAAAATCACAGGCATGGTGACGTGGCCATGGGCATCACTGCGCATCGGTGAGCTAGACCCTACCGATCTTAAAAATTTCCCTCCTCGTCTAAAACGACTTCTGGTCATCAATATAACGATGTTGTACATCTCCTTCACTTGGATGGCAGTTGTAGCATTGGCTCTGGAGTTTAGATAACTTGACAGACGACTACTCGCAGTTGAAAACAGCCTTCAGCATGTCCAATCGAAGCCGGGTTAATCATGGGTACAAACCGATACCTGTGCACCCGCCAATTTCTTGGATAAAGTGCACCTCACCCTTCGATCACGGAACCGGGAAATGACTGATAAGAGCCAACAATTCGCCAGCGACAACTACTCCGGTATCTGCCCCGAAGTCTGGTCTGCCATGGAAAAAGCCAACCACGGCCATCAACGCTCTTACGGCGATGACGAGTGGACGCTGCGTGCGTCAAACGACTTCCGCCATCTGTTCGAAACCGACTGCGAGGTGTACTTCGCCTTCAACGGCACCGCCGCCAACTCCCTGGCCCTGTCATCGCTGTGCCAAAGCTTCCACAGCGTGATCTGCTCCGAAACGGCCCACGTCGAGACCGACGAATGCGGTGCGCCGGAATTTTTCTCCAACGGCTCCAAGCTGCTGCTGGCTCGCACTGAAAACGGCAAGATCACCCCTGAGTCCATCCGGGAAATCGCCCTCAAGCGTAAAGACATTCACTACCCCAAACCCCGCGTGGTCACCATCACCCAGGCCACCGAAGTGGGCACCGTGTACACGCCTGAAGAAATCCGTGCCATCAGCGCCACCTGCAAAGAACTCGGCTTGCTGCTGCACATGGACGGCGCGCGGTTTTCCAATGCCTGCGCCTTCCTGGGCTGCTCGCCGGCCGAACTGAGCTGGAAAGCCGGGGTGGATGTACTGTGCTTTGGCGGAACCAAAAATGGCATGGCGGTCGGCGAAGCAATTCTGTTCTTCGACCACGATCTGGCCGTGGACTTTGACTACCGCTGCAAACAGGCCGGGCAACTGGCGTCGAAGATGCGCTTTTTGTCGGCACCGTGGGTAGGCCTGCTGGAAAACGACGCGTGGCTCAAACACTCGCGCCATGCCAACCATTGTGCTCAATTGCTGAGCCAGTTGGTCAGCGATATTCCGGGCGTTGAGCTGATGTTCCCGGTGGAAGCCAACGGCGTATTCCTGCAACTCTCGGAGCCCGCCGTAGAGGCACTGACGGCCCGGGGCTGGCGGTTCTACACCTTTATCGGCAAGGGCGGGGCACGGTTCATGTGCTCGTGGGACACCGAAGAAGACCGCGTGCGCGAATTGGCCGCGAACATACGGGAAGTGATGGCGGCGTAAAACCCAATCAGCCGTAGGAGCGAGCTTGCTCGCGATCTTTTGAACGTTTAAAAGATCGCGAGCACGCTCGCTCCGCGTGGTGTGATTGCTCAGCTTTGCCCGAGGGTTCGCTCAATCACATCGACCGTGGCGCTGACTTGCTCTTGATAACGGTCGAGTTCCTGTTTGTGGGCCAGTTGCAGTTCAACCTGCTGCGAACACAGATTCAACGCGGCCAGCACCAACAACTTGTCCCCGATCAAGCTCGGGTACTTTCTTTTCGTTTCGGCCAGGGCTGCCTTCAGCATGACCGTGGCGGCCATCAGGGTTTGTTGCTCCCCTTCCGGTGCCTTGATCGTGTAGTCGTTGCCCAGAATCGAGACGACGTTTACACCGTCTCTGCCCATACTCATGCGCCGACAGGGCTCGCGCGTTCAACCAGCGCCTGAATACGCGCAGCGGTTGCACCTTGCTTCTCTTCCTGTTCCATCAGGGACAGTTGCAGGCTTTCGTTTTCGTCTTTGGCCTGGGCCAGCTCAGCGCTCAGTTGAGCGTTGGTGTCCAGCAGTTCTTGCTTTTGCTGAACCAGGTCGCTGACCAGTTGTTCCAGCTTGCTAAGGGATGACTCAATCATGGGGGTGGTCTCAAGCAGTTTCAGAGGGCGCGTACGATAAAGAAAAGTCGGCCGCTAAGCTAGCGGCGACCTGACTTTAGGAACCCTAAAGACTGCGGTTTGCAACCTTTGTTCCCTCAACCCTGCTCACCGTGCAGGAGCGAGTTTTTAAAAGATCAAAAGATCACGAGCAAGCTCGTTCCTACAGGCGCTTCGAAGTGTTGGAACAATTTTGTAGGAGCGAGCTTGCTCGCGATCTTTTAAGGATCAAAAAATCACCAGCAAGCTCGTTCCTACGGTGTTTAGAATTCTATTCTCACATCGCCCTTCGGCACGCTGCAGCACGACAGGATGTAGCCCTCGGCAACATCGTCGTCGGTGATGCCGCCGTTGTGTTCCATCTCGACTTCGCCCCCCAATTTCAGCACTTTGCAGGTCCCGCAAATGCCCATGCCGCAGGCTTTGGGGATCATCAATCCCAATTTCGCGGCCGCCGCATGCACGGTTTCGCTCGGTCCCACGCGAATGCTCTTGCCCGAAGAGATGAACTCCACCTGGTTGAGGTCCGCCAGTTCGAGTTCCGGCGCATCCGCCGCCTGTTCAGCCTGTTCCACCGCATCGGCGCGCGCTTCGGGCGGCGTCGCACCAAACGACTCTTCGTGATAACGGCTCATATCAAAGCCATTGCTTTCCAGCAGGCGCTTGACCGCATTCATATACGGGGTGGGCCCGCAGCAGAACACTTCGCGCTCCATAAAGTCAGGGGCCATCAATTCGAGCATCTTGTGGTTCAAGTACCCGCGATACCCCGCCCACGGCTCGCCCAACCCGTGCTTCTCGCAAATCAGGTGCAAGTTGAAGTTATCAATGCGCGAAGCCATGTGCTCCAGCTCGCGGTGATAAATGATGTCTTTGGGGGAGCGCGCGCTGTGGATAAACACCATGTCGACATTCGCGTTGGTGTCGTAAAACCAGCGCGCCATCGACATCACCGGGGTAATGCCCACCCCGCCGCTGAGGTACAACACTTTGGGGCTCGGCGCGTCGATGGCATTGAACAAGCCCACCGGCCCGTGCACGGCCAACTCCTGGCCTTCGTGCAAGGTGTCGTGCAACCAATTGGACACCCGCCCGCCCGGTACCCGTTTAATGGTGACTGAAAAGCTGTACGGCACCGACGGTGAACTGGAAATGGTGTACGAACGCATCACTGGGTCGCCGTCGATTTCCAGCTCCAGGGTCACAAATTGGCCCGGCTTGAAAAAGAACAGAATGGGCTGGTCTGCCATAAAGCAGAAAGTACGCACGTCCCAGGTTTCCTGAATCACTTTGACGCATCGCACGGTATGTCTGCCATTGGCCCAGGTCTGGGTGGTTACCGGATTCAGAAAGGTATTGGACATGCGCTTCTCCACGGCCGACTGCCGGCCTCATGGTGGCGATTCTGCGCATGCGCCGAGGCGGCCATTTATCTATTCGCGACATTCACATACTTATCGCGACCAGCCGCTTAAAACACGGGCTAGGGAGTCGGGAACAGATTGGGCCATGTCGCCCGCAGATATGGCATGTCTGCACTTCGAACGCACACTCCACACCACTCAACACACTGTTGAATGGCCTTGCGCAATACCCTTGTTAGCCACTTTCAGGCCACACACGATGGCCATGAGGACACCGATAATGGACATCACTTCTACTCTGAGCCTGGGCGATCCACTGGAACCCGCACGCAAGGCCACCGCTGAAATGCTGCAAAACCGCGAACGCACGTTTTCGCTGCCCCAGCCGTTTTATAACGACGAGCGCCTGTTTGAAATTGACATGCAAGAGATCTTCCAGAAGGAATGGTTGATCGCGGGCATGACCTGCGAAATTCCCACCAAAGGCAACTTCATCACCCTGCAAATCGGCAAAAACCCGATCATCGTGATTCGCGGTGCAGAAGGTCAGGTGCATGCCTTCCATAACGTGTGCCGCCACCGGGGTTCGCGGCTGTGCACCACGGAAAAGGGCAAGGTCGCCAAGCTGGTCTGCCATTACCACCAGTGGACCTATGAGCTGGACGGGCGCCTGCTGTTTGCTGGCACGGAGATGGGCGCGGACTTTGACATGAAGCAATACGGCCTCAAGCCGGTGAACGTGAAAACGGCCGGGGGCTACATCTTTATCAGCCTGGCCGAGAACCCGCCGGCCATCGACGAGTTCCTGTCCACGCTCAACCACTACATGGAACCCTACGACATGGAAAACACCAAGGTGGCGATTCAAACCACCCTGGTGGAAAAGGCCAACTGGAAACTGGTCCTTGAGAACAACCGTGAGTGCTACCACTGCGGCGGTTCACACCCGGAATTGTTGAAAACCCTGCTGGAATGGGATGACGTCACCGACCCACGCGCCGACCAGGCGTTCAAGGACCATGTGGCCGCGTCGGCGGCGGCCTGGGACGAAGAAAAAATCCCTTATGCCCACGCCAGCTTCGGCCTGCGCAACCGTATCGTGCGCATGCCCCTGCTCAAGGGCACCGTGTCGATGACCCTGGACGGCAAGCAAGGCTGTGCAAAACTCATGGGGCGCATTAAAAACCCGGACCTGGGCTCCATGCGTATCCTGCACCTGCCGCATTCCTGGAACCACTGCATGGGTGACCACATCATCGTGTTTACCGTGTGGCCCATCGGCCCGCAGGAAACCATCGTCACCACCAAATGGCTGGTGCACAAGGACGCGGTTGAAGGGGTGGACTATGACGTGGAGCGCATGCGCCAAGTGTGGGACGCCACCAACAACCAAGACCGTCGCCTGGCGGAAGAAAACCAGCGCGGCATTAACTCCATCGCGTACCAACCGGGCCCGTACTCCAAAACTTACGAGTTTGGCGTGGTCAACTTTGTGGACTGGTACAGCGAGCGGTTGCTAAACAACCTCGGGGCCGCGCCTGCGGCGTACCTCAAGGGCATTGTTGCGCAATAACGCCAGATACCCCCTCTCTCAATGAGAGAGGGGGTGTGGGTGCTTATGCTGCCCACGTTTGGCTGTGATGCGACGACATGTAGCGAGCAACCGTTGGCCTGTGGATGAAACATCCCTTGATCATTTTTTGACCACAGCGCTACACCCCCCGTGCTTAAAGCCCCTCAGACCTTCACGAACAACTTGTCCACAGGCACACACACAGTAATTGTGGGGAACTGTGCGATTGCTCCTGCTGACCTCACCTGATCATTATTTGTACAAACCCTTGCAAGCTATATAAACCGTGGCCTGCAGACGCTCACGAACACCTTATCCACATAACCACCAACAGCAATTGTGCGAAACGTTTACACGCCTGTGGAAAAACGGCAAAAGCCAAATACCACAAGGCTTTGGCGCTGCTCTTGGCAGGTATTCAGATGAATTGATCATTTTATGATCGGTTCTCTACACGCCTTTAACAATGGGCTCTACAGGCAATCGCGAACATCTTATCCACACCTTCACTCACAGCCATTGTGGGTAATAAACACCCGAGCCCCCTCAGACGTTTCCAGACAGGGGCCCAACAAGACTGATCGTTTTTTGATCGCATCACTCAAAGCCACGTAGAACGTGCCCTGTAGCGGGTGGTCGACAGCTTATCCACAGCTGCACACACAGCGATTGGGGGTAACTGTTAACAACCCATCCTTCAGGTCTGTTGACGCTGGCGCGTGAGATTGAACACACGCGCCAAGGTTCCGCTGCTGGCTTAAATCATTTTGGAATGACCCTAAACATTTCTAAAACCAAAAAACCGGAAGAGTCCCTATTAGAGTTATTCAAAAAAGAATATTTATATTCGCGCGAATTTAATCAACGGACTGCGCAACTTCAAATGACTGAGTGCAGTTTCATGCCACTGCCGTGCATTTTAAAATAAACACTGTGGTTATTCACAGACGCCGAAAACGCTCTATATTCTAGTAAAGGGCAACTTGACTGCGACCGTTAACAACACTGAGAGCACCCTGTAATGCGTGAACCGTTCAATCGTTATGCCGCACCTGGCTTTACGCTGATTGAACTGTTATTGGCGCTAGCCTTATTGGCCACTTTGGCAACGGTGGCCTACCCCCTCACTGTATTGATGGGTAAACGCGAAAAGGAAGTGGAACTGCAGCGCTCATTACGCGATATACGTTTGGCCATTGACACTTACAAGCAGGCTTCGGATGACGGAAAGATAGAAAAGAGCCTGACCGGTAGCGGGTATCCACCTTCATTGGAGGCACTGGTCGACGGAGCCGTTGATAAAACTGACCTCAAGGGTAAACGTCTGTTTTTTATGCGCCGTATTCCGCGTGACCCGATGTGCGACTGCGCCGATCAATCGGCCGCGCACACTTGGCAACTTCGCAGTTACAGCAGCACGGCCGACAACCCGTCTGAAGGCGAGGACGTCTTTGATGTGTCATCACACAGCACGCAAGAAGGTTTAAATGGAACGCCTTACAACCAGTGGTAAAGCCGCGGCGGCGCGGGGGTTTACCTTGATTGAATTGCTGGTCGTCATGGCGATTATTGCCACGCTCATGACGTTGGTGGTGCCGCAGTACTTTCGCCAGCACAGCAAGGCGCAAGAAACCGTCTTGCGCCACAACCTGGTGTCTATTCGCCAGGCACTGGACCACTACCGCGAAGACAAGGGTGCCAACCCTGCCTCGCTCGATGAGTTGGTGTCGGGCCGGTATTTGCGCGACGTGCCCATGGACCCGATTACCGGTAAGCGCGACACCTGGAAGTTTCACAGCGACGAAGACGACGGGATTGGCGATGTCAGCAGTGGTGCGGCCGGCAAGGCGGCAGACGGAACGGATTACAGTGCGTGGTAGGCCGCCTGGGTTCGGCAAGGCGCGCCAGCAAGGCTCGATCTTTATGGGCATGCTGGTCTCAGTGGCGATTGTGGCCATTGTGCTGATGGAAACCGGGCTGGTGTGGTCCAGTGTGATGCGCCGCGAGCGCGAAGCACAACTCTTGGCCCAGGGTAATGAAATACGTCGTGCGATTGGCCTGTATTACGACGTGCAAAATACTTATCCAAAAACATTGGAAGAGCTGTTATTGGATAAACGCCAGCCGGTGACGAAACGGTATTTAAGGCGATTATATAAAGACCCAATGGACCCCACACAGGAATGGGGTGTTATTGAAGGGCCCGGTGAAACCATTATGGGTGTTTTCAGCCAAGCCAAAGGCCAACCGTTAAAACAGGGGAACTTTCGAAAATACAATGAAACGTTTATCGGGCAAAGCAGTTATCAAGGGTGGCTTTTTCTGTACTCGCCCGGGCAGAGTAACCCTCTCTAAAGTGCAACACATCAAACACAGGTGATTAAGTTCAAGGACTACGTGAGCGGTTAGTATTTCGATCGTATTTCGCGATCTGAAATGTTTTATCCAACTTGAAACGGACTAAACAATGAAGACATTACAGGTTAACGCGCGGCCGCTTATCGGGTGTGCCTTGGCAGCCATGTTTTTGGCACCCACGTTTGCATGGTCCCATGGCGCGGTGGATATACCCATTGCACGGCAAGTGAAGTGCAAAGTGGTGGGGGGATACTGGAGCGCAGAAGATGGCTCGGGCATTGCCGATGCTGGTTGTCGAGCGGCGGCGCTGAAGTTTAATACGCCGGCCGAGCGTGCCTACCAAATGGACCAGTGGAACGAAGTGGCCAAGTTGATCGCGGCACCCGGTTATAACAACCAGGACCAAGTTCAGGACGCAGTGCCCGATGGTAGCTTGTGCTCCGCAGGTGACCCGAAAAAGGCGGGCCTCGATGTTGCCAGCCAGTCTTGGTACAAAACATCCGTGGTGCCTAAAAACGGCAAAATCGCCATGCGCCTTATTGGTACGGCCCCTCACGTGCCCAGTTTCGTCAAGGTGTACATCACCAAGCCTGGGTACACCAATGCCGAGTCGCTGAAATGGAGCGATCTGACGCTGATTCATCAAGAGGAATTCAACGTCGCGCGCACCGATTGGAGCTCCCCTTCCACCATTCCGGGCGCTTCGGGGTTTTTCCAATTCGACGTTCCGGTACCCAACGGCCAAACAGGCAATGCGGTGCTGTACACCCATTGGCAACGTATAGACCCGGCCGGTGAAGGCTTCTACAACTGCAGCGACATCAACATTGAAGGCCAGACCAACCCGTTCCCATGGTTCGACAAAGGCACCTTTGTGCCTGCTGACATCACACCCAAGGACGGCGACACCGTGCGTTTCCGTGTACTGGGCCATGCCCCTTCGGCCAACGAAGTCGTGGACATTAAAGTTCCAATTACAGCCAGTAACGTCGCACCCGCGGTATGGGGCAAGCAATTGGCGGATCAGCTCGCTTCCAGCGCCAATATCATCAAGGTGGGCGTGCGCTCCGGAGATAGCATTGCGTTCGATGCTGGCAAAATCCACGACAACCTGATTTACCTGGCCAACGAAAAAGACTCCACCGCCATGTCGATCTCCAGCGGTGGCAACCCTGACCCAGGCCAGCCGGTCAAAGCCGTAATCGCAGGCTCTACCTCAGTCAAGGCCGGCGAGAAATTCACCCTCACTTCCACCGGGTCGACGGGCAAGGCACCACTGACCTATCAGTGGTTCAACAACTTCACCACAAGCGGTGGCAAAGGTGAAATCGTCACCACCCCAAGCGTCACCTACACGGCTCCGACCGAAGACAAAGGCTACCCCTATGTCGTGAACCTCGGTGTTGTGGACGCGAACAAAAAGGGTAATGGCACGCAAGTGACCCTTAACGTCGACTTCGGCTCTGGCGGTGGTGATAGCTACCCGGCGTACAAGGCAGGCACGGATTACAAAGCGGGCGATAAGGTCAGCAACAAAGGCGCTAACTTTGAGTGCAAACCTTGGCCGTTCACCGCGTGGTGTAAGGAAGCAGGGTATGAACCCGGCGTGGCCACGCACTGGGATCAAGCCTGGATAAAAGCCAACTAGTCCCATCACGCCCAACCGTGCCGTTGATAGTGCGCTGCCACCGTGCTCGCGCGCTATCAGCGGCCTTGAGGCGCTGCACACAGTCGTTGAACTACCGGGTGTTGCCCATGAACTATCCCTACGCGTTACGCCGCACAAGCGCTGGTTTTACGTTGCTTGAATTGCTGGTAGTGCTGCTGATCATTGCGTTGTTGGCAGGCTATGTCGGGCCAAAAATGTTTGACCGCCTGGAGCTGGCCAAAGTCCAGACCGCCAAGGGCCAGATGAAATCACTCTCCGATGCGCTGGGCCAATACCGCCTGGACAACGGCCACTACCCTTCCGAGGAACAGGGCTTTGCGGCCTTGATCCAACGCCCCGCCAACGAGTCGATGTGGCATGGCCCTTACCTGGCTAAACCTGCGCCACCGGACCCGTGGAATAACCCCTATGTGTACAAACAACCCGGCGCGAGCCACGAAGTGGAGATCATTTCGTTGGGCCGCGACGGCAAGGCCGGTGGCGAAGGTACGGCCGCCGATGTGGTGTACGGCTTCTGAGGCGGTATGCACCCCCAATAAGGCAATGCGTGATGATGAAACGCCTGATGATGATCGCGCTCTTTCTGTACACAGCGCACTGGGCGAACCCGGCGGGGGCGACCTGCTGGCAAGCCGCCGGCACGCGGTATCACATCGACCCGCTGCTGCTGTACGCCATTGCCAAGGTTGAGTCGCGACTGGACCCGGCCGCACGCAATGTGAACAGAGACGGTACGTATGACATCGGCCTGATGCAGGTCAATAGCCGCCACTTGAAGCGGCTGGAGGCGTTTGGCATCAACGCTCAAAAACTGCAGGACGAACCCTGCACCAGCGTGATGACCGGGGCCTGGATTCTGGCCGAATTCATTCAGCACATGGGTTACGGCTGGGAAGCGGTGGGTGCCTACAATGCGGGCTCCAAGCCTTCGCGCGAAGCCTTGCGCTCACGTTATGCACAGCGGGTCTGGGCGTATTACGGCGAGCTGGTGCTGCTGCGCCAGCAACAACGCGAACCTCGCGCAGGTGCCCCCCAATGAATGAGTTCGATGCACGCATCGTGCGCCAGGGCCACTTGCACACGGTACGGGTCCAAGCCCCCACCCTCGCTCAGGCGCGCCAGCAGTTAGAGACGCCCGGCACCCATATTGTGTCGCTGCAAAAACGCCCGCAGATCAAACTCGGCAAACGCACCGGCACCTTCGCCCTGGGGCTGTTTATTCAGGAACTGGTGGTGCTGCTGGACGCGGGCCTGGTACTGGTCGAGGCCGTGGAAACCCTGCGCGACAAGGCTCAGCCCGGCATCAACCGGCAAGTGCTGAGCGAGCTGCTCAACAGCATGTACGAAGGCAGTTCGTTTTCCAAGGCAATGGAAACCCGCCCACAGATTTTCCCCTCGTTGCTGGTGGCCACGGTGGCGTCATCCGAACACAGCGGGCAATTGTCGGTGGCGCTGCGTCGTTACCACCACTTCGAAGCGCACTTGGAAACCGTCAAAAAACGCGTGAGCAGCGCCTTGATGTACCCGATGGTGGTGCTCAGTGTCGGCGGCGTAATCCTGCTGTTTCTGCTGTTTTTTGTGATACCGCGGTTTGCCTCTGTGTTCAATGCCGTGGCCGACCTGCCCGCCACCGCGCGCTTTATGGTGTGGTGGGGGGCACACGTGGAACAACATGGCACGGCGTTGATCCTCGGCACCGTGGGCGGCATCGCGGGCCTGATTGTGTTGATGCGCACGGCGGCCTTCAAACAACGCTTGATGGCGATGTTCTGGAAAATCCCCAGCCTGGGCGCACAGCGCTCGCTGTTTGTGCTGGCGCGGTTTTACCGCACGGCGGGCATGCTGCTGATGGGCGGTATGCCGGTGGTGTTGGCGGTGGAGATGTCGGGGGCACTGCTACCGGCCGAGCGCCAGGGCGACCTGAAACGTGCCATGACCGACATCAAATCCGGCCAGCCTTTGTCCACCACCCTGGCCCGCCACCACTTGACCACACCGGTGGCCGAGCGCCTGTTACGCGTCGGTGAGCAAAGCGGTGAGCTGGCCGCCATGTGCGAGCGCATCGCGCAGTTCCACGACGAAGCGCTGGAGCGGGCCATCGAATTCTTCAGCAAGGTGTTTGAGCCGGTGCTGATGCTGGTGGTGGGCGGGCTGATCGGGTTGATCGTGTTTCTGTTGTACATGCCCATTTTTGAATTGGCCGGCTCCATCCAGGGATAACGCGATGATCACAGCCTCGAACACGCTGGCCGAGCAGTGGCAACAGGCTGCCCGGCAACAGAATGTACCGTTAGCCGATTACTTGCTGGCCCTGCTCGGCACGGCCCCCGAACACTTGCCCGAGGTGGCACGCCTGGTGGGCCTGACGGACCTGGCCGCCGAGGCCATGACCCGCAACTGGCGCTTCGATGTGCTGACGCTGCCGCAGTCGTTGCAGCACAACCTGTTGCCGGTTGAGTGCGCCGGCAAGGTCTATCTGGTGCTGGGCGAGCCGTTCTCCATGATCAGCCGGCGCTGGGTGCAGTCCAACCCTGCCCTGCACCACATGACACTGGCCATGAGCCTGCCCGGTACCGTGCAAGAGCAGCTGAAGCAGGCCGAAGTCAGCCAGCGGGTGCTGGAACCCTTTGAGATGGACGATGACGGCGCGCGGGTGGCCGAGGGTGCCCAGGAAATTTCCCTGAGCAGTATTTCCCGCGATGACAACCCGGTGGTGCGGCTGGTCAACTCCATGCTGTTCGACGCCCTGCAAAGCCACGCCAGTGACATTCATGTCGAAAGCACGCCGGAAGGGCTGGTGATCAAATACCGCATCGACGGCGTGCTGCAGCAAATGGGCCAGGCCGCCGGGCTGGACACGGCCGAGCAGGCACTGTCGCGGCTCAAGGTGCTGTCGGGTCTGGACATCGGTGAGCGCCGCGTGCCCCAGGACGGCCGCTTCAAAGCCAAAATCCAGCAGCGCGACGTGGATTTCCGTGTGTCGATCATGCCCAGCATCCACGGTGAAGACGCCGTGCTGCGGGTACTCGACAAGTCGCAACGCGGCGAATCGCTGCGCCTCGACACCCTGGGGCTCGACCCCGACACCATCGCCCGCATTCGCGTACTGGCCAGCGAACCCTACGGCATGCTGCTGGTCACCGGGCCCACCGGCAGCGGCAAGTCCACCACCCTGTACGCGGCCCTGTCGGAGACCAACACCGGCGAGAAAAAAATCATCACCATCGAAGATCCGGTGGAATACGAACTACCGGGCATCCTGCAAATCCCCGTCAACGATAAAAAGGGCCTGACCTTCGCCCGAGGTTTGCGCTCAGTGTTGCGCCACGACCCGGACACCATTTTGGTGGGCGAGATTCGCGATGGCGAAACCGCCGGCATTGCCGTGCAGGCCGCCCTCACCGGCCACCTGGTGATGTCATCGGTGCACGCCAACAGCGCGTTCAGTGTGCTGGAGCGGTTTATCTACATGGAGGTCGAGCCTGCCAGTTTTGTCGAAGCGCTCAATGGCGTGGTCGCCCAACGCCTGCTGCGGCGGGTCTGTGAGGCCTGCGCCAGCGAGGTCGAGCCCGACCCCGAGATTGTGCGCCTGGCCAAACTGTCACCCGCCTCGCTCGCTCAAGGCCATTACCGCGTGGGCACGGGCTGCGAGGCCTGCCGCCACACCGGGTATCGCGGGCGGCTGGCCATTGCCGAAGTGCTGACGGTGACCGACAGCATCAAGGAAGGGCTGTTGCAACGCAGCTCGGCAGCGGCCCTGCGAGAGCTCGCTCGCCAGGCCGGGCACCTGTTTATCCGCGATATTGCGCTGGCCAGCGCAGCGGCAGGCCACACCACGCTCAAGGAGGTGCACCGTGTTATCTCCCTTTACTGATCACTTAGTCGTCATTGACGACCTGGGCGTGTCCTGGGCCACCGGCAACGACCTGCAACACCCGGCCACCCGCTGGCACAGCACCGAAACGGGCGAACCGCTGGCCGCCTGCGCGGCCCTGCTCGACGAAGTGCCACGGGCCGCCCTGCCGTATCTGGACCGCGCCACCCTGGTCCTCGGTTACCCGCATGTGCAGTACCTCATGCTGCCCTGGCAAGAAAACCTCTACAGCCCGGCCGACTGGAAAGGCTTTGCCGCCGCCCTGTTCAGCCAGCAACTGAGCCTCGACCCCGAGGAATGGCAGCTTGAAATCGACCACGCACCTTTTAACGCCCCACGCCTGGCAGTGGCCCTGAGCAAAACCCTGCTGGATGACTTGCGCGTGCTGTTCAAGGCCAAGCGTTTTCACGTGCAGCGCTGCACGCCGGTACTGACTTTTGCCCTGCAACGTTACTGGCATGAAGTGCCACCAGACGCCGTGGTTGCCGTGCCTCACGGCCACAGCCTCAGTTGCGGGTTTGTGCATGAGGGTCGGCTCGCCCAAGTCTGCGCCCTGGAGGTGGCACCCGAGGCACCGCTGCGTGACAGCCTGATCGCGGTGGATATTCTGGCGGGCGACCGGGGCCAGCACACCCTGGTGGTCGCCGCCCACGACGGGTTTATGCAGCCGCCCACGGCGCAACCCTGGCGGTGGCTGGGGCCGCTGCACCCGTGGCTGGGGGCACAACCATGAACCCGCGTCAGTGGCCCGAGGCCCTGCGCGCGCGGTTCAAACGCGGGCCTGTCACCCCAGCGCCCGTGATTAACTTCCTGCAGAAAAAACCCACCGTGGGGTGGCTGGTGGCACTGCTGTGGGCGATTGCCCTCGCGCTCTGTGTGACGGTCTGGGACAACTGGCTGCAACTACAGGACAAGGACGCCGACACCGCACGCGTCGAAGCGCAATTCACCGCCATGGCCCTGAAACAGCAAAAGCTGATCCAGGCCTCGATTCAAACCTCACCCCAACAGAAAAAACAGCTCGAAGCCTTCACCCAACAGAAAGCCACCCCTTACGCCTTGCTCACCACCCTCGAACAAGCCTGGAGCCCACAGGTGGCGTTGTTGCGCCTGGAACTGGAACCCGTCACCCAAGAGGTGGACATGGACATTGAAAGCAAGGATCTGGCCGATACGTTCCGGTTTATCGAACGCCTGAAACGCCAGGGAACGGTTGACGTCTACCTGCAACACAGCGCGGTCAACTCCCAGGACCCGATGAACCCCACGGTCGTCAAACTGAGGCTCAGCGCCCGATGAACAGCACCTCGCTAAGCGCCCTGCTCGCTCGTTTTTTGCCCGACAAGGCCCAGGCCGTGCAACGGCTGCGCTGGTTCGCTGCCAACGTGCAGCGGGCGCTCGGGTCGCGGGGCACACTTGCGCTGCTGGTCATTGCGGCCGCGCTGGTCACTCAGCTTGGCGTGATCAACCCGGGGCACGAGGGCATTGCCATGCGCCTGAAAGAGGCCCAGGCGGGTATCTCGGTCAAGCCTGACGCGGTGCAAAAAAGAGAACCGAGCCGCCTGCATCAACTCGCCTCCACCGACACGTTCGATGCGCGGCTCGAAGCGCTGATTTCAGCACTGAAAAGCCATCGTCTGCTGATCAAGGACATCCAGTTTCAATACAGCCCGGTGGACGAAAACAGGCTGCAACGCCTGGAGGTGGAGTTGCCCATGCTGGGCACGTACCTGATGCTGCGCGAGGCATTGCCAGCGCTGTTGGAACAGCCCGCCGTGCGCGTCGAGAGCATCAGCCTGTCGCGCAAAACCATTGGCGACCCCGTGGTCGAAATCAGCCTGAAACTCAGCCTGCTGGGGGTGCGCAAATGAAGCTGCCCCTGTATTTGCGCGTGCTGCTGGGGCTGGCGCTGGTGATCTGCGCCTGGGTGTTCTGGCAGGACAGCCAGGCACCTGAACCGGTCTCATCCCTGCAAACCTTCCCCACACCGGCGCGCAACGACAGAACGGCCCAGACCCTGGAAGAAGTTAAAGCGGCTCAGGAAGTACCCGCCAAAGCCGAGGCCGCGCCAGCACCCGCGGTGGTGGATATTTTTACGCCCCACAGCTGGGTGCCCCCGGCCCCCGTTGTGGTTACCAAGCCGCCGGTCCCGCAACCCCCGCCCATGCCGTTCAAGGTCAGTGCGCAGTGGCGTTACCACAATCAGCAAAACATTGTGGTGCTCACGGGTAATGGCAAGCGCTACACCCTGTGCAAGCAATGCGACGTCCCCGGCCACATCAAGCCCGGTACCCGGTTGGACAACGACTATCGGCTGGACACCCTGAGCGATACCGCCGTGGTGCTGACCTATGTGCCCATGAAGCACGCCACCACCCTGTACCTGAATAAAAAATGATACGGGCCACACCTTTAGAGAAGCGAACAGTCATGAGCAAGCGCACGGTGTTACCCCTGTCTCTGATCCTCCTGACCTTGAGCGGGTGCGAAACCCAGAGCACGCTGGATCACAGCGAACAACTGCACCTTAACGGCGATATCAACGGCTCGGTGGACGTACTGCAAGCCCAGGCCAAAAAGAACCCCAAGGATGCAAAATTGCGCACGGCGATGTACGGCAAAACTGAACTGCTGGTCAGTCATTACAGCCGTGAAGCTAATGCGGCCTTGATCCGCGGTGACGATGCGGGGGCCATTCGCGCCCTGCAAACCCTGCTCAAGTATGACCCTGCCAACCTCGGCGCACGCCAGCAGATCCAGAGTGTGCAAAGCATGGTGTACCTGCGCCCGATGCTGGCGCAGGCCAATGCCATCAAGCAGAGCAACCCCCAGGAAGCCTTGCGTCAGGTGCGCCAGATCATTGCGCAAAAGCCCAACTACACCGAAGCGGTGGAACTGCGCGACGCGCTGACCCGCGAGCTGGTGAAGGCCGACAACCTGAACCCCAAACTCAGCTCCGCCATGCAAAAACCCGTCAGCCTGAGCTTCACCTCGCAAAGCCTGACGACGATTTTTGAGACCATCTCGCAGATGTCCGGGATCAATTTCATTGTGGACAAAGACATCGATCCCAACGCAATGGCCAGTATCTCTGCGCCCAGAACCACCGCTGAAGACGCCCTCAACCTGTTGCTCTCGACCAACCAGTTGCAAAAGAAAATCCTCAACGCCAACACCATCCTGATCTACCCGTCGCGGCCCGATAAAGACCGCCTGTACAGGGAGCTGGCAGTGCGCACGTTCTACCTCAGCCACGCCGACCCCAAAGTGGCCGCCGCCGAAATCAAACAGATCCTCAAGCCCAAGGAAGTGCTCGTGGATGAACGGCTGAGCGCGGTGATCGTGCGCGATGGCCTGGACACCCTGAGCGCGGTGGAAAAACTGGTGCAAGCCATCGACATCGCGCAATCGGAAGTGACCGTCGATATTCAAGTGCTGGAAGTCAGCCTGGCCGACGAACAGTCGCTGGGCATCAGCTACCCCGAAGGCATCGGCTTGTCGGTGGGCAACTTTGGTGACCTGGTGGGCGGTGCGGTAGGCACTTCGCTCAGCCAATTGGGCGGGCTTAATTCCAGCAACATCCTGCTGGACTCGGGCAGCACCTCGGTGCGGGTCAATGCGCTGTTGCGCAGTGGCAACACCGTGACCCTGGCCAACCCTCGGGTGCGGGTCAAAAACCGTGAAAGCGCTCAAGTGAGCATCGGCGATAAAATCCCGGTCATCACCAGCACCACGGCCAACCTGGTGACCACCTCGTCGGTGTCGTATCAGGATGTGGGCCTGAAAATCGACCTCAAGCCCAACGTCAGCCTGAACGATGAAATCAGCCTGGACATGCAGATCGACATGTCCCACATCACCAAACGCATACCCGGCACCGAGACCGTGCCCGCCACCTTCGAGCTGGGCTCACGCTCAACCAAAACCACGCTGACCGCCCGCAACAACGAAACGCAAATTGTCTCGGGCCTGATCCGCACCGCCGACACCGAAAACGTCGGGGGCATACCGGGTCTGAGCAAGATCCCGTGGATCGGCAAGTACCTGTTTGGCTCCACCGATGCGGTCAAGGAACGGACCGAAATCATCCTGCTGATTACCCCACGGATTGAGCGCAACCTGGACTTGCCGATGTCTCAGGTGAGCACCTTCAGCAGTGGCACTGAAGCCCGCAGTTCGACTGAAGGCCTGGTGTTGCGCAACAGCGCCAACCTGAGCCTGAAAAGCGAAGGCCCGCCGTCTACCGGCCTGCCGCCGCCGTTGCAGCAGTCCGATGTGAATTGGCAGGCTTTGCCGCCGCCCGTGCAACAAAGCTCCATGGATCAAGCCGGGGGCGCGCCTGCGCCGGCGACACCGCCGCCGATGACCACCACCACCACGACAACCACCGTGGTGCCGGCCCCCGTGCCCCCATCACCGCAGCCTTAGCCCTCAAGAAACAGGCGGTGGTGCGGGCAACTAACGCACCACGCCCTCTTCAATCAGCAGTTTCAGAATGGCCTGAGCGCCTGCCTCGGCGCTCACGTCCTTGAGCACTTGCCCACCGCCACCGCTGGCTTTGGCGGTGGCGGCTTTCATACGGTCGGCACCGCTTTTGGCCTTGATGACTTTTAGCCGCTTTGGCCGCGACTTGGCCGGGAGCCATTCGCCGGTTGTGGATAAGTCATCGCTGACCATCGCCACCGGGTCGGCGTCCAGCGCCCCACGCGTGGCCGGGCCATAGGCGCTTTGCCGTGCCTTGGGGGCGGCGTTATCCACCGTCGCCAGAAACGGCAAGCGCACGCTCAACTTGCGCCGCTGGCCACGGGGCAACGCTTGCAGCACCTGTGCCACCCCGTTGTGGATAGATTCAACCTGGGCGATGCCCACCAGCAGCGGCCAGCCCAACTGTTCGGCCAACAGGTACGGCAACATGCCCGAACCTTCGCCGGTTTCGGCCTGGCTGCCGGTCAGCACCAATTGCGCATGGGTGTGGCGCAAGTAATCGCGCAACACCGGCACCGCATCCGCCTCGCCGGGTTGTTCCAGCACATGCAAGGCCTCCAGCCCCATGCCCAGGTACGCCCGCAAAGCCGGCTCGTCGGGGTTGCCGGCGTGCAGCACCTGCAAGTTATCCCCAGCCAGTTGCAAACCCATTTCAACCGCCCGCGCATCCTGCTCGGCCCGCCGTGCGCGGCCCGAGGCCGGGTGAGTCCCAATAGACACCAGAGCAACAGTGGCGATGGTCATAACAGTCTCCAAAACAATACAAACCTGTAGGCGCGAGCTTGCTCGCGATCTTTTGATCGTTAAAAAGATCGCGAGCCTGCTCGCTCCTACCCAGGGAGGGGGTTAAGCCGCGATTTGTTTATGGCCCGATCGCCAGTTATCCACAGCCACAATCAGTGCCTCAAGAATCGCCGTGCCATCGCCAATCACCGACAGGTCGGCGCGCTTGATCATGTCGCAGACCGGGTCCAGGTTGACCGCGACCACCTTGTCACACGCACCAATACCTTGCAGGTGCTGGATTGCGCCGCTGATGCCAATGGCCACATACACCCGTGCAGTCACCCAAGTGCCGCTGGCCCCGACCTGACGGTCACGGTCCATAAAGCCATCGTCCACGGCCACCCGCGAAGCCCCTTCAGTGGCCCCCAGCGCCGCCGCCGCCCTGTGGAAAAGTTCCCAGTCCTGCACACCGTTGCCGCCGCTGAGGATAAATTCAGCTTCGGCCATGGGAATGGCGGCCGGGTCCACGTTCACCGCGCCAAGGTCTTGCAGGCGTGGCAAGGACTGCGCCACGGCTGTGGATAACTCCACCGGCAAGGCTTCATGACGGGTTTCGCTCACCGGCTCGGCACATTCAGCCATCGCCAGCAGCAAGCGCGGCAGCGGCTGCGAAACGTCCTGTACTCCGGCACCGGCGCGGCCCGTGCACCGTTGATCCTTGACTTGCCACACCCGCGTGGCAGGCCGTTCGCCCAGGCTGGCAGCAAAGCGGCGGCCCAACTCACCGCCGCCGTCACGGCTGTCCGGCAGCAACCAATGGCGCGGCGCAAACTGGTTATCCACCGCCCGCAGGTTCATCACCCCTTGCTCGGGCGCATAACCTTCGCTGTCGAGCACCAGCAAACGGTCAACCCCGGCCACGGCAAACCCCTGTTCCTTGGGCTCGCCAAACACCACGGCCAGCACCGCACCGTCGGTGCCCGCCAATTGATGCGCCAACCCCAACAAGTCGCGGTCATGGCTGCTCAAGCGGCCACCAACCATGTCCGGTACCACGGCAATGTAGAACGCCGGGGCGGGCACCTGGTGCAGCGGCAATTGCACTTCAACGCTGGCCGAACGTTTCGTCGTGCCGCCCTGCTGAGCCCCACTGCGGTCAATCCGTTTGACGCCGTTGGGGCCTACAAAGCCCACCCCATGTACATTTTTGCGCAGCACACCGTTGGGGCCCATCCAGCTCTTTTGAGCCGGTTGCATGGCCGCGTGCAAAGGGTGCAAGCGGTTGCGGGCGATCCATTCGGCACGCGGGTCACGACGAATCAAGTCACTCATGCGATCACCTCTGCGACAGGGCGCTTGGTCGCCGGAGCGGGGGCTGCCTCTTCAATCAAGGCCTCGGCCACCAGCTCGGCAATGTCTTTGATCTGTGGCCGCGGCTCCACCACGCCTTCCAGCATGGCGGTGCATTGCGGGCAACCCACGGCAACACGTTCGGCCCCGGTTTCGCGAATGTCTTGCATGCGCATATCCGGAATACGTTGCTTGCCAGGAATGTCAGTAATCGGCGCGCCACCACCGCCGCCGCAGCAGCGAGCACGGAAGCCCGAGCGTTGCATCTCTTTGACCTCTACCCCCAGCGCACGCAGCACGGCACGCGGAGCTTCGTATTCGCCGTTATAACGGCCCAGGTAGCACGGGTCGTGATAGGTCACGGCCCCGCCCGTGTCGGGCTTGACCTGCACCAAACCCTGCTCCAGCAGCTCAGCCATAAAGCCGCTGTGGTGCTGTACGTGGTAGTCACCGCCCAGCGCCCCGTACTCGTTTTTCAGCACATGGAAGCTGTGTGGGTCGCACGTCACAATGCGCTTGAACCGGTACTGGGCCAGGGTGGCGATATTGCGTCGGGCCAGTGCCTGGAACGTGGCTTCATCGCCCAGGCGTCGGGCCACATCACCGCTGTCGCGCTCTTCAAGGCCCAGCACCGCAAAGTTGACCCGCGAAGCCTTGAGCACTTTGACAAACGCCCGCAAGGTGCGCTGGTTACGCATGTCAAAAGCACCGTCACCGACCCAAAACAACACGTCCACCGACGGCGTGTCGCGCATCACTGACAGGTTCAAATCGGCGGCCCAGTTCATGCGCCCGCCGGGGGCGAAACCGCCGGGGTTGTCGGTGGCGATCAGGTTGTCGAGTACCTGCGCACCGGTGTTCGGTGTGGCCCCTTTTTCGAGGGTCAAAAAACGCCGCATGTCGACGATGGCGTCTACGTGCTCGATCATCATCGGGCACTCTTCGACACAGGCCCGGCAAGTGGTACACGACCATAAGGTGTCAGCATCCACCAGGCCGTTGACGATAGGCTGGTGCGGGTTGCCACCGTGTTCACCGACCGGTTTGCCCGGGTAAGGGCTGCCCGCAAAGTGAGCGTCAGTGCCGCCCGCCAGGCCAACCACCATGTCCTGAATCAACTTTTTCGGGTTCAACGGTTGCCCGGCGGCGAACGCCGGGCACGCCGCTTCGCACTTGCCGCACTGCACGCAGGCGTCAAACCCGAGCAACTGGTTCCAGGTGAAATCCACGGGCTTTTCGACGCCCAGCGGTGCCGTACGGTCGGTCAGATCCAAGGCTTTCAGGCCGGTCGAACGACCGCCGCCAAAGCGCTCGGAACGACGGTGCCAGGCCAGGTGCAAGGCACCGGCAAAGGCGTGTTTCATCGGCCCGCCCCAGGTTATGCCCAAGAACAGTTCGCACACCCCCCAGGCCACGCCTACCGCCAGCACGGCGGCCAGAACCCAGCCACCAAACCCTTGCGGTAACAGGCCGGCCATTGGCAGCGTCAACACAAAAAAACTGACCGCGAAGGCCAAGAGGCTTTTCGGCAGGCGCATCCACGGGCCTTTTGACAGGCGTGAAGGCGGGTTGAGGCGACGTTTAAAAACAAACACTGCACCGATAAACATCAGCACAGTGGCAAACAACAAGGCGTAGGCAAGGACGCGGCTTTGCACGCCAAAACCATGCACCAGAATCGCCAGCACAGCGGCCAGTACAAACCCGCCCGCCGTGGCAACGTGGGTATTGGCCATGTATTTGTCACGGGCGACCACATGGTGCAAATCGACCATGTAGCGACGCGGCATGGCCAACAGGCCGCCGAGCAGATCGACCTTGGACGCACGGCCACGACGCCACATCGCCATGCGCCGCACTGCGCCTATAACGGCGAGCGCAAGGGCGGCGAATAACAGGATGGGTAGAAGAATATTCAGCATGGGCCTCACCGTAGGTGGGAGCGCCAAGTTTCAAGCGGCAAGCGGCAAGAGAAAAGCGCGGTGTTGCGTGTGCTTTACCTTGCAGCTTGCCGCTTTGAGCTTGTCGCTACGGAGTCAAAAATCCTTGCACAACCGCAGGGCGTCATAGATGGCGGCATGCACGTTACGCTGTGCCACGCAGTCACCTATGCGAAACAGCAAGAAGCCATTTCCCGTTTCACTCAGGCACGGTTGCGGCTGGATCGCGTACAGGGCTTCGATGTCGATCTGGCCCTTGTTGCGCGAATCCGGCTTGAGCGCGTAATACAGCTCTTCGTCTGGCCGCACACCGTTCTCGATCACCACCTGGTCGACCACCCGCTCTTCCTTGGCCCCGGTGTATTCGTTCTCCAGCACCGCAATCAGCTTTTCACCTTCGCGGTAGACTTTCTCCAGCATCATGTCGCCGGTCATGATCACTTCTTTCGGGTACAGGCTGCGGTAGTAGGTGGGGAATGACGTACCCCCCACGGCCACGCCGGGCTTGGTATCGTCGGTGACGATTTCAACTTGCGCGCCCTTGTCCGCCAGGAAGTCGGCCACGGACATGCCGGTGAATTCGCAAATGGTGTCGTACACCAGCACGTTTTTGCCCGGTGCCACCTTGCCGTCCAGCACGTCCCAACTGCTCACCGACAGCCCTTCGGCGGCCCCCCAGTGTTCGTTCTGCTCCACAAAGGAATGGCCGCCTACGGCCAGCACCACGATGTCGGGTTGCTGGTCGCGAATCGTCGCCACGTCTGCGGCCGTATTCAGGCGCACGTCGACGTTCAGGCGCGCCAGCTCCAGTTGGAACCAGCGTGTGATACCGGCCATCTGATCACGTTGCGGGGCTTTGGCCGCAATGCTGATCTGCCCGCCGATGGCGTCATTTTTCTCAAAGAGCACCACATCATGCCCGCGCTCGGCGGCAACCCGCGCCGCTTCCATACCAGCCGGCCCCGCGCCCACCACCACGACCTTGCGCTTGGGCCCGGTGGTTTTTTGAAGGATGTGCGGCACACCCATGTACTCGCGGGACGTGGCGGCGTTCTGAATGCACAGCACGTCCAGCCCTTGGTACTGGCGGTCGATGCAGTAGTTGGCACCCACGCATTGCTTGATTTGGTCCACTTGGCCCATCTTGATCTTGGCGATCAAGTGCGGGTCTGCGATGTGCGCACGGGTCATGCCGACCATGTCGACATAGCCGCCTTCCAGAATGCGCGTGGCCTGGTTCGGGTCCTTGATGTTTTGTGCGTGCAACACCGGCACCTTGACCACTTCCTTGATACCCGCCGCCAAATGCAAAAACGGCTCTGGCGGGAAACTCATGTTGGGGATCACGTTGGCCAGGGTGTTGTGGGTGTCGCACCCCGACCCCACCACGCCAATAAAATCGAGCAGGCCGGTGTCGTCGTAGTACTTGGCGATCTGTTTCATGTCCTCGTGGCTCAAACCATCGGGGTGAAACTCGTCACCGCACAGGCGGATGCCCACGCAGAAATCCGGGCCGACTTCGGCGCGCACGGCCTTGAGCACTTCCAGGCCAAAGCGCATGCGGTTTTCAAAACTGCCGCCCCATTCATCGGTGCGTTTGTTGACTCGCGGGCTCCAGAACTGGTCGATCATGTGCTGGTGCACAGCCGACAGCTCCACGCCGTCCAGGCCACCGGCCTTGGCGCGGCGGGCGGCGCTGGCGTAGTTGCCGATGACCCGGTGGATTTCTTCGGGCTCAATGGTTTTGCAGGTGGCGCGGTGCACCGGCTCACGCACACCGGACGGCGACAGCAGGGTCGGCCAGTTGTAGCCGTCCCAGCGTGAGCGACGACCCATGTGGGTAATCTGGATCATGATCTTCGCGCCGTGCTTGTGCATCGCATCGGCCAGGTTCTGAAAGTGCGGGATAATGCGGTCGGTGCTCAGGTTGACCGAACTCCACCACTCTTGCGGACTGTCGATGGCCACCACCGAGGAGCCACCGCAAATCGCCAGGCCGATACCGCCCTTGGCTTTTTCTTCGTAGTACTGCACATACCGCGCGGTGGTCATGCCGCCGTCGGTGGCATACACCTCGGCGTGCGCGGTACTGAGTACGCGGTTGCGGATAGTCAGTTTGCCGATTTGAATCGGCTCAAACATTGCTTCGAACGCCATATCCCGATCCTCAACTTACAACGGCTTGACGATAAACAGGCCGTCGTCGTGGCCTTCTTCCGATCCGCCATAGACTTGCTCGGCCACGGTGCGGATGTGACTGCCGCGTGCCTGCAGAATCTGGTCCATGGCCCCGGCAAACCAGCCGGTGAACATGTAGTCGACCTTGCGCCCGACCTTGCCGTACACGTAGACAAACGCCGAGTGCTCCAGCTTGACGCTGGCGGTGCCTTGGTCGAGGTCGATGTCCTGGATCTTGAACAGGCCCCAGCCGCGTTGCGACAGGCGCTTCATGTAGTGTTCGAACACCGCCACCCCTTCAAGGCCGTGGCATTCGGCTTCTTTTTCACACCAGTGCCAGGCGGATTTGTAGCCCGCCTTGTAGAGGATGTCGGCATAGGCCTCAGCGCCCAGCACGTCTTCGATGCCCTTGTGGTTGTTGACAAAAAAGTGCCGTGGCACATAAAGCATCGGCAGGGCATCCGAGGTCCAGACACCGGTTTCACTGTCGACTTCGATGGGTAATTGCGGGGCGATTTTAGCCATGAAGAAATAACTCCAAAAATTGATTCGTCAGGCCGTTTGGCTTTGACCTTGCTCTAATAAAAAGCCGTGTGAATACCTTTGGAGCCGTAGCGAGCGCAGCGAGAGCAATGAAGGACCGGAGCGACAAACGAGACAGTACGGAACGTACGGCGAGTTTGGCGCGAGGACCTGACGCAGCTATCGGTGAGCGCAGTAGGCTCCAGAGATATTCACTCGCCCCAGACGTCTTTCAGGACGTTGACCCAGTTCTCGCCCATGATCTTGCGCACCACGCGTTCGCTGTGGCCGCGCTTGAGCAGGGTTTCGGTGAGGTTGGGGAACTCGCCCACGGTGCGAATGCCCAGCGGGTTGATGATCTTGCCGAAGCTGGTCAGACGACGGGCGTAGCCCTTGTCGTGGGTCAGCATTTCGAAGAAATCCTGGCCATGGCCCTGGGTGAAGTCAGTGCCAATACCGATGGAATCTTCCCCGACGATATTCATGGTGTATTCGATCGCCTCGGCGTAATCCTCGACGGTCGAATCAATGCCCTTGGCCAGGAACGGTGCGAACATGGTCACACCGACGAAGCCGCCGTGGTCGGCAATAAACTTGAGTTCGGCATCGGATTTGTTACGCGGGTGTTCCTTGAGCCCGGACGGCAGGCAATGGGAGTAACACACCGGTTTTTTCGATTCGAGGATCACTTCCTCAGAGGTCTTGGAGCCCACGTGCGAGAGGTCACACATGATGCCCACGCGGTTCATTTCAGCGACCACTTCGCGACCAAAGCCCGAGAGCCCGCCATCGCGTTCGTAGCACCCGGTACCCACCAGGTTCTGGGTGTTGTAGCACATCTGCACCAGGCCAACGCCGAGCTGCTTGAAGATCTCGATGTAGCCCAACTGGTCTTCAAAGGCATGGGCATTCTGGAAACCGAAAATGATTCCGGTCTTGCCCTGTTCTTTGGCGCGACGGATATCGGTGGTGGTTTTGACCGCCAGCACCAGGTCGCTGTTCTCGCGAATCAGTTTCTGGCTGGCAACGATATTGTTCATCGTGGCCTGAAACCCCTCCCACACCGACACCGTGCAATTGGCAGCGGTCAGGCCACCCTTGCGCATGTCTTCAAAGAGTTCGCGGTTCCATTTGGCAATGATCAGCCCGTCGATAACGATGCTGTCGGCGTGCAACTCGGCTGGGCTCATCAGGCGTCCCCTTACTTATTAGGATTAGACAATTGCGACGCCGAATCGTCTGCCGGCGCGTTGGAGCCAGCATAGGCCTGGGGTTAAAACCAGCCGGGTGTAAAAGCGACAGCGTAATTGCCGAAAGCGTCAATCCACGACAAAGCCGTCATGCGTTGCGCTGGCGGTCCGAAGCACCGTGGCTGTTCATTAGCCGACGCTTAAGCCAGAATCGGCGCCAACTATGGATTAGGAAGCCGCAATGAAATCGATTCTCCTGGCCTTGGCGTTGATCACAACCGGCGTACAAGCGGCCGATGATGCCGACTACAACCCGTGTAATGCCGTGGAAAACGACCAGCAAACACTGGCCTGTTCGGCGTTCAGCCGACATTCCGCCGAGCAGTTGCTGACCGAAAACTACGAGGCCTTGCAAGCTCGCATGACGGCTTTGTATGGCGCAAACCCGACGCAGCTCAACAACATCACCAGCAAGATCAAGTCGGCCCAGGCGTTGTGGTTGCACCAGCGCGACGCCGATTGCGCCATTGCGGTGTTCCCGAACAAGGCCGGTACCCAAGCGTTCACCATCGCCCAAAACGACTGCATCGGCGGCGTCAGCGACGACCGTTCGGAGTTTCTGGAATCGATCGGCCAGGATTAAAGGATGTTCATGATGATCTGCGGCATTGAAATCAAGGGCAGCGAAGCCCTTATCGCTTTGGCGACCCAAGGCCCCAACGGGGTTAAGCATGTGGCCAATGCGACTAAAAGAATCGCCCTTGAGGACGATGACGATGCCCGGAGCGTCAAGCAATTTGCGCAACAGTTGGCCGCGTTTGTGAAGGCCAATGCCATCACCCGTATTGCGATCAAAAAACGCAGCAAAAAGGGCGAATTTGCGGGCGGGCCCACCACCTTCAAAATTGAAGGCATCTTCCAGTTGCTGGACGGCTGCGAAGTTCAGCTCCTGTCCCCGCAAACCCTGACGGCGCAGTTCAAAAAGCATGCCTTCGACCTGCCCGCGTCGCTGAACAAATACCAGCACGACGCGTTCAAGGCGGCCTGCGCGGCGTTGCTGAAAGGCTGAACGAAAAAAGCCCCGAACTGCCGTGACACAGCCGGGGCTAAAGGAATGCGAAGCGGGACGGTGACCAAACCATCAAGGGTGTTGCTGAGCCCAGTGTGCCCCTGCCCCAACACCGCTACTTAGCCGAAAACGACCTGTTCATAGGCAAACCAGACATCCTGTCAAACCCCGCTTGCCCCCTGCCCCGCCCCCTACCAGAATCTCTATTCAATCGCGCCTTTAAGAAGGATAAAAACCATGATGCACGCGGATTTGATAGATGAGCAGGACCTGCTGAACCAGCTACGTTCGCTGGGTTTCGAGGTTAAGGGCAGTGCTGATGAGGCCTGCAAATCCGTGGTGTGCGGGCTGAGCGAAACCAATGCCCGAGCGCTCAAGGCCATGGTCGAAAAACTCTACACCAGTGGCGCAACCATCCTGCCCAACGTGCGGCGGGCCATCGAAGAACAATTGCTGCCGGCGCTGGCACATTCCTTGAAAAGTAAAAACGCCTGAAACCTCACATTCACCCCCGGGAGCGGCCGACCACGTTCACGTGTCCGCTCCTGAAACCTCTCCCCATCCGACCGACATTTCCCCCGCTCACGCTGAGCCCGTGGGCTCTACGCCCGCCCTCGGGTTGTCGAGATCAGGCGCGTCACTGTCGCACTCAGGCCACTGATGTGAAAGGCAAGGCGCGTAAGGTGAGGCGTCAATTCATGGCAGTGACGGGTCGTGATGACCGATTTAGAAGCTCAGGAGCGTTGGGGGCCCGCTGTTTTCGAGAAGCGGCAGCAGGAAGCAATGCAGATCACCTGACCCCTCGTCAGTACGCTTTAACGTAGATCTCCAGAGAACAAAAAAAATATGGATAGCCTGAATTCAGATGACTCAAGCAGTCAGTTAGCGCAAGGTTTCAAACCGCGACACATCACCATGCTTTCGATCGCCGGCATTATCGGCGCGGGCCTGTTTGTAGGGTCGGGCCACGCCATCGCCGCCGCTGGGCCCGCCGTATTATTGGCGTATTTGTGCTCCGGCCTGTTGGTGGTACTGGTCATGCGTATGCTCGGCGAAATGGCCGTGGCCACGCCGGACACCGGTTCTTTTTCAACGTACGCCGACCAGGCGATCGGGCGCTGGGCAGGCTTCACCATCGGCTGGCTTTACTGGTGGTTCTGGGTGCTGGTCATTCCCATCGAAGCCCTTGCGGCCGGGTATGTGTTGAACCAATGGTTCCCGGCGATTGACACCTGGTTGTTTGCCTTGGTGTCGATCATCCTGCTGGTCGCGACCAACCTGTTCAGTGTGTCCAAATACGGCGAGTTCGAATTTTGGTTTGCGATGGCCAAGGTGGTTGCGATCATCGGTTTTATCGGCCTGGGTTTCGCGGTGTTGATGGGCTGGATTCCCGAGCGCGAAGGCAGCGGTTTGCTTCGCATCATGGAAGATCACGGCGGGTTTGCACCCAATGGCCTGTCGGCCGTACTCGGCGCGTTTATCACCATCATGTTCAGCTTTATTGGCACTGAAGCGGTGACCATTGCCGCCGCCGAATCCAGCAACCCGGCGCAGAACATCGCCAAAGCCACACGTTCGGTTATCTGGCGCATCGGGGTGTTTTACCTGCTGTCCATTTTTGTGGTCATCTCCGTTGTGCCGTGGAATGACCCTCTGTTGGTGTCAGTCGGCTCGTACCAGCGCGCGCTGGAGCTGATGAATATTCCTTATGCCAAGTTCATCGTGGACCTGGTGGTATTGATCGCTGTCGCCAGCTGCATGAACTCATCGATTTATATCTCTTCTCGCATGCTGTTTTCGCTGGGCCGCCGGGGCGATGCACCGCCTTTTCTGAAAAAGACATCGGCCCAAGGTGTGCCCAGAGCTGCCGTGATTGCCAGCACCGTGCTGGGAGCTGGCGTAACCCTCTTCAGCTTCTTCATGCCCGCCGGTCTGTTCCAGTTCCTGCTCGCCAGTTCCGGGGCCATTGCGCTGCTGGTGTACCTGGTGATTGCGGTGTCGCAACTGCGCATGCGCAAGCTCTTGAAACAACGCAAGACCGAGCTGATTTTTCAGATGTGGTTATTCCCGTGGCTGACCTGGTTGGTGATCGTGTTCATCTGTGCCGCGCTGACCATGATGATGGTCATGCCCGATCACCGCGTGGAAGTGTCTTCGACCATCTGCCTGGCGCTGGTTATTTCCTTCATCGGCCTGATCACGACCCGCCAACATGGCCCGGCAGGACGCGCAGTACCGGCCAGAAATACCTAGCCATGAATGACGCTTGAGCCGGCCTGTGCCCGCTTGAGCCAACGGCCATGACCGCTCACTGCGAGAACAGACCGCCATGCCATACGACACCTTTAAGGCCGCGCCTCTTAAAACCGTGGGCTTTTTACTGTTAGACCAGTTCACCTTGATGTCACTGGCATCGGCCGTTGAACCGCTGCGCATGGCCAACCAACTGGCGGGCCAGGAACTGTATCGGTGGTACACCCTCAGCGCTGAAGGGGTGCAGGTATGGGCCAGCGACGGTGTGCCGATTACACCGGATGCCTCGCTCGAAGACGCACCGCCACTGGACACCGTCATTGTCTGCGGCGGCATTGGCATTCAACACGTGGTGCTGCGCGAGCACATCACCTGGCTGCGGGCACAGGCCCGTCGTTCCAGGCAGATCGGGGGCGTGTGCACCGGCAGTTGGGTGCTGGCGCAGGCGGGTTTGCTGGATGGTTTCCAGTGCAGTGTGCACTGGGAATGCCTGGCCGCCTTGCGCGAAGCCTTTCCACACGTGACCGTCAGCGCCCGTTTATTTACCCTCGACCGCGACCGCGTGACCAGCTCGGGCGGCACCGCACCGCTGGACATGATGCTGCACTTGATCAGCCGCCAGCACGGCCAGACGCTTTCAACCGCCATCAGCGAAATGTTCCTGCACGAGCGCATTCGCAATGAGCAGGACCATCAGCGCATCCCCCTCAAACACATGCTGGGCACTCAGCAGCCCAAGTTGCAGGAGATTGTGACGTTGATGGAGGACAACCTCGAAGAGCCCATCGAACTCGATGTGCTGGCCAAGAACATGGGGTTTTCGCGGCGACAACTGGAACGGCTGTTCCAGAAGTACCTGAACTGTTCACCCTCACGCTATTACCTCAAACTGCGGCTTATTCGCGCGCGGCAGTTGCTCAAACAGACACGCATCTCGATCATAGAGCTGTCATCGGTCTGCGGGTTTGTGTCCACCCAACACTTTTCAAAGTGCTATCGCGAGAGCTTTGGGATCGCCCCCCGTGATGAGCGGTTGGTGGCGCAGCCACCCCAGCCCATGATGGTCAGGCCGTCGGCGCAAGTGGTGGCGATACCCAGGCCGATGAGTGTGCTGGATCAAGCCCGCGACGAACCCACCTTTGCCAGTGTTAAAGTCCAGGAACCCGGTGCACCCCTGCGCGCATGAGCCGCCAGAATGAGGACTCAAGGCAAAGGTTTTGGGCGATCTGAGTCAGGTGTGTGAACACTGCCGATGACGTGTCCGTGAACGTAGATGAGAGAGTCTGAAAGTGATCGAGCGACGCCAATTCAGCGGCAGCATGAAGGGCAAAAACCTTCGCTACGTGAGTGAAAGCCCCAATCAACCAAGAGACAGGGTTCGCACGGGGTTTCTGTTGCTGGAGCACTTCTCGTTACCCGCGTTTACCCAAGCGCTGGACACCATTGTGACCGCCAACCTGCTGCGCCCAGACGCGTTCTCAACGCACACGTTCGGGTTGAGTGACGGGGAAGTCATCAGTGACCTGGGGCTGGTCATACGCCCCGATGCCCAGCTCAATGGCCCGGCACTCAAGGAACTGGACCTGCTGGTCATTTGTGGTGGCTACCGAACGGAACTCAAGGCCACCGACGAGTTTATCCACCTGTTAAAAACCGCCGCCTCATTGGGCATCAGCCTCGCCGGCCTGTGGAATGGTGCCTGGTTTTTGGGCCGCGCCGGTTTGCTCGCCGGTTACCGCTGCGCCATTCACCCTGAACACCGCCCCGCCCTGGCGGAATTCTGCAAAGCCACCCAGGTGAGCAGTGAGCCTTACGTGATTGATCGGGACAGGCTCACCGCCTCGAGCCCTTCCGGGGCGTTTCATATGGCACTGGACTGGGTCAAAAGCCTTCACGATAAAGCGCTGGTTGAAGGCATCGAGGACATCCTGGCGTTTGAAGAATCGCGTTACCGGCGCATCAAGCCCAGTAAGAACATCTGTTTGAGTGCGCCCTTGCGCGAAGTCGTCAAACTGATGGACGCCAACCTCGAAGAGCCTCTGGAGATGGAGCAACTGGCCGCCTACGCCGGCCGTTCACGTCGCCAGCTCGAGCGCCTGTTCAAAGAGCAGTTGGGCACCACACCGCAGCGCTATTACCTGGAGTTGCGTATCACTGAAGCCCGTCGCCTGCTGCAGCACACAGAACTCTCTCAGGTGGATGTGCTGGTGGCCTGCGGTTTCGTTTCGCCCAGCCACTTCAGCAAGTGCTACAGCTCTTATTTTGGCTATCGCCCGTCCAAAGAAGTGCGCCTGGTTCGGTAACAGGCGCGGGCCGGGCACCAGCCTTTTGGGTAAGCATCTCCAAAGGCCGTCGCATTCACAGGGTTTCGCCTACCCGGGCTGCCTTGGCCGTTAAAGCCTCACACTGGCAAAGGTCGACTCGTTGCGGGCCTGGTTGAGGGCCGACATGGGGCCCGCCAGCGGCGTCAGCAGCAGGGACTGCGGGATCGGCACCAGCGTGGTCTGCTGGGTGGTGTTGGAACTGACGCGCTCGTCCCGGGGCGGTATGCCGAAGTATTCGCGGTAGCACTTGGAGAAGTGAGGCGTGGAGACAAACCCGCACACCGCGGCCACCTCAATGATCGACATGGGCGTTTGTTTAAGCAGTTGACGCGCCCGCACCAGCCGCAGCTTGAGGTAGTAGCGCGACGGCGAGCAGTGCAAGTATTTCTGGAACAACCGCTCCAACTGACGTCGCGACACGCAGACGTAAACCGCCAGTTCATCGAGGTCGATGGGCTCTTCAAGGTTGGCTTCCATCAGCGCGACAATTTCCTGCAACTTGGGCTGATTGGTGCCGAGCATGTGCTTGAGCGGGACGCGTTGGTGATCCTGCTCGTTGCGAATGCGCTCATACACGAACATTTCGGAGATCGCCGCTGACAGTTCCCGGCCATGATCACGGCTGATCAAGTGCAGCATCATGTCCAGTGGCGCGGTGCCGCCCGAGCTGGTGGAGCGGCTGCGGTCGAGGGTAAACAAGCGCGTGCTCATGGACACGCGAGGGAAGGCTTCTTGCATCGAGGCCAGGCATTCCCAGTGCACGCTGCAATCAAAACCGTCGAGCAAGCCGGCGTAGGCCAGCGCCCAGCTTCCGGTACACACCGCACCCAGACGACGCGACAGCCGCGCCTGACTTTGCAGCCATGACACGTGCTCACGAGTAACCGTGCGCTGAATGCCGATACCGCCGCACACAATCACCATGTCCAGCGCCGGTGCCTTGTGCATGCTTGCGTCGGGAGTGACTTGCAGGCCGTCGCTGGCCCATACCTGACTGCCATCTGCGCTGAGGGTGCTCCAGCGATACAACTCCCGCCCGGACAATTGATTGGCCATGCGCAAAGGTTCTATCGCAGAAGCCAAGGAAATGAGCGTGAAATTATCCAGCAGCAGAAAACCGATGGATTGAGGCGCACGGTTCTGGGGTTGGGCCCCGGAGTTGAACGACGTCATCGCAGTATCTCCTCACGTAAAGCAGGTGATGGCCTCAGGCACAGGCTCTTGTTATACCCTCCGTTTAACGGGGGCTTTGTAATGACAAGGCAAATGCCATGCCTAAACTTGAATGGCTATTCAATAACTCCTGAAAACGACGTCGTAATGCCTCTGGCCGGGTGATCGCTCGACATCCCACGGCCGCGCCCGGCGTCTTCAGTACGGGGGATGTGAGCACATCGGTAGCAGTTGCGGGCACACCGTAGCAGGCCTGCGGTGACACACTGTCACCGAAAGTACAGGTGCGCCAAAACGGGTCGCTGCGCCCCGAAAAAGCGCCGGGCGATGCGGGGCAGTGCACAGGCGTACCGGCTCGCAATCGTGTGAGGGGGCGAGCGTTTAAACATCGCGATTAAACGCACGTTGACCGTCAGCCTCTGCAGGGGTGACGGTGTTTAATCCGCAGCCGCGGGGAACGCCTTGGCGTGGCTTTGCCGGTGAGTGGCTGACACACAACAGGTTGGGCGTGGCTCAACTCTGTTTGGCTTGCCCGCCCTGCCAGAATGCAGGGTCTGCCGACTTGAGCCGGCCCACGGCACTGTTGATATGGGTTAAGGATGCATGGCGCGCCGCATCGGGATCACCCGCCGAAATAGCGTCGTAAATGGCGATATGCTCGTCTAGCACCGTTCTGACCATGCCCCCTCGGCGCTTCTGGTTTGAGCGGGTCAGCCGAATGGCTTCCTTGACGAACTGGGCGAGAAACTCATGCATGGACGGGTAGAGCGGATTGCCGGTGGCCTTGAAAATCGACAGGTGAAAACCCAAGTCTTCTTCAACCCCGTCCCGCCCTTCCGCTTCGGCTGTTTTTATGGCCTCCAGCGCCTGCTTGATGGCCATCAGTTGTTCAGGGCTACGACGCTGCGCCGCCAGTGCGGCCGCTTCGCCTTCGATGCCACGGCGAATTTCGATCACCCGCACAACCGCTTCGATGGAGCCATAGGCATCCAGATCTAACGTGAAGGCCTTGATGTTCGCGCCCTCCGCTACCACCGTGCCGCTCCCCTGACGCACCTCAACCAGCCCTGCTGATTTCAGTCGGGAGATGGCTTCACGAATGACAGTACGGCTCACGCCATAGCGTTCGCACAACACCGGCTCGGTCGGCAAACGCGACCCGGGTAGGGCCTCCCCCTTCGCGATCAATTCCTTCAAGGCGGCTGTCACTTGATCAGACAAGGTGCCCTTTAAAGGATCTTTCACTGCCACATGGCGGGTGCTAGTAGGGAAATCAGTACCGCTCATAACAATTCCAGACAGTAAATCCCAAAAGACTACTGCATTTCTGAGGAAGCGTCCTCCCCAAAACATAATATTGAATACGTATTACGTATTATGTAAGCTCGCTCTCCACAGCGTCCTTGGTGTCGCGTTCAGGCACCACGATTACCTGCCCACAAAAACAAAAAGGATGGGAACGATGAGTGAATCACTGGCTCTGGGAGCCATAGGCGTGCCTGCGGGCGTGTCAGAAGATGCGACATACCGCAAAGTGGCCTGGCGCATCATGCCTCTGCTCTTGGCGTGCTACCTGATGGCCTACCTTGACCGCGTCAACGTGGGCTACGCCAAACTGCAAATGGTCGATGACCTGCAGTTTTCCGATGCGGTCTATGGGCTTGGGGCGGGTATTTTTTTCATCGCCTACTTTCTTGTAGAGATACCCAGCAACCTGATCCTGCATCGCGTCGGCGCACGGGTGTGGATCGCTCGCATCATGATTACCTGGGGTATTTTGTCGGCGTGCATGGCATTCGTCACAACGCCCATGTCGTTTTACGTGCTGCGCTTTTTGCTGGGTTTGGCCGAAGCCGGGTTTTATCCGGGCGTCATCCTTTACCTCTCGTATTGGTTCCCCAGCCATCGGCGCGGCAAGATGTTTGCGCTGTTTGCCAGTGCGGCCCCCATCTCGGGTCTGATCGGTGCCCCGCTGTCCGGCTATCTGATGAGTGCGCTCCACGGCAGCCAGGGTTACTCGGGCTGGCAGTGGCTCTTTGTTATCGAAGGTTTGCCATCGGTGGCCTTGGGTGTGCTGGTGCTCTTTTGCCTGAGCAACCGCATCAGCGAAGCCAACTGGCTGAGCGCTGAACAAAAACAGCTTCTGCAAGCCCGCATCGAGGCCGAAAACCAAGGCCACGAACACCGCAGCTTGCGAGACGTGTTCTTCCATCCGCGTGTGTGGCTGCTCACAGCGATCTACTTTTGCCTGATCGCTGGCTACTACACCGTGGCCTTCTGGTTACCCACGCTTGTTGCTCAGGCCGGGGTCACCGACATGATGGACATCGGCCTGCTCACGGCCATCCCCTACGGCGCAGCCGTGATCACCATGTTGCTGGTTGCACGCAATGCCGACCGCCTGCGCGAGCGCCGCTGGCACTTGGCGCTCACCTGCATCGTCGGCGGGGTCGGCATGATTATCTCGGCCATCTGGAGCGACAGCCTGGTCATGTCGATGATCGGGCTGACCATCGGAGCCATGGGCGCGTTGAGCACGCTGCCCCTGTTCTGGCCCCTGCCCACCGCCTTTCTAAGCGGGACTGCCGCCGCTGCGGGCATCGCACTGATCAACTCCTTCGGCAACCTCGCCGGCTTCGTTTCGCCCTACCTGATGGGCCTGCTCAAAGAACTCACGCAGAGCACCAGCATGGGCATGTTCATCATGGCCAGCGCGCTGTTCGTAGGGGCTGCACTGGTATTTCTCATCCCTGCAAAACTTGTTAACCGCTGAAAGGTTAGGAGCATTCCATGAATATTTTGGTGACTGGCGCGGCGGGGTTTCTTGGCCGCCGCCTGATCGATGCGCTGCTGGAACGCGGCTCGCTCACGGATCGAGATGGCGTGCAGCGCAACATCGACCGCATCATTGCCCTGGACGTTGTCGCGTTGCCGGACCTGGGCGACCCGCGCGTCCATGCGCTGTGCGGTGACCTGAGTGAGGCCTCGGTGCAGCAAGCGCTGCGCACCGCGACGATCGACAGCGTGTTCCACCTGGCCGCTGTCGTTTCGAGCCAGGCCGAACAAGAGTTCGAACTGGGCATGCGCGTCAACTTCGCTGCCGCGTACGAGTTGCTTGAAATGTTCCGGGGCTTGGGCACTTGCCCTAAATGGGTCATGACCAGTTCCGTGGCCGTGTTCGGTGGTGACTTGCCCAGCGTGGTTGAAGACCAGCACGTGTGGGCCCCTCAGAGTTCCTACGGCACTCAGAAGGCAATGGCTGACCTGCTTTTGGCGGATTACAGCCGCCGGGGTTACATCGATGGCCGCAGCCTGCGAATGCCGACCATCGTGGTACGGCCCGGCAAACCCAACAAGGCGGCGTCGAGCTTCGCCAGCGGGATCATCCGCGAACCTCTGAACGGCCTGCCCAGTGTTTGCCCGGTTCCGCTGGAGACCTCGTTGTGGCTGATGTCACCCGCACAAGCCATCAGCAACCTGATTCATGCCCATGAATTGCCGGGCACTCAGTTGACCGCCGGGCGGGTGATCAACCTGCCGGGCCTGTCGATTACGGTTGAACACATGATCGATGCCCTGCGGCGTATTGCCGGTGATGCCGTGGCACAGCGCATTCAACTGGCGCGCGACCCGGCCATCGAGAAGCTGGTGCAAACCTGGCCTGGCGCATTCAATGCCACCTATGCCAAGCACTTGGGCTTTACCGCCGACCATGACTTCGCTGACGTGATAGAGCAATTCATCGCTGAATACCCGCCCCAGGGTGCCTGAACTTTTCCAGCTTGAATTCTCGGAGGTAGAGACCATGAACATTGCTTTTCTGGGTACGGGGTTAATGGGCGCACCGCAGGTTCGCCGATTGTTGCAGGCAGGCTTCGCCGTCACGGTATGGAACCGCAGCCCGGCCAAGGCGCAAGCCCTGGTCAAGGAGGGTGCCCACTGGTGCGCAACACCGGCTGAAGCCGCCACCGGCGCGCAGGTGGTCATCACAATGCTGGAAAACGGTGCCGTGGTTAGCCAGGTACTGTTCGATAACGGCGTCACCGACGTTTTAGCGCCGGGGGCGGTTCTGATCGATATGAGTTCGATCAAACCGCAACAAGCCCGCGACCACGCTCAGCGCTTGCATGCGTTGGGTTTTGAGCACCTTGACGCACCGGTGTCGGGCGGGGTCATCGCCGCCGAGCAAGGCACGCTGGCCATCATGGTGGGCGGGGACCTGGGCGCATTTGAGCAGGTCCAGCCCGTGTTGGCGGCCATGGGCCGTGCTACACGAGTGGGCCCGGCAGGCGCAGGCCAGTTGGCCAAACTGGCCAACCAAATCATTGTCGGGATCACCATCGGTGCCGTATGCGAAGCCCTGCAACTGGCCCAGCGCGGGGGAGCCGACCCTGCACTGGTGCGCGAGGCCATTCAGGGCGGCTTTGCGCAGAGCCGCGTGCTCGACCTGCATGGCCAACGCATGATCGACCGCGATTTCACCACCCGGGGGCGGGCCACCATGCAACTCAAAGACCTGGATAACGCCCTGGAAGCTGCCGCTGATTCGCAATTTATCGCGCCGTTGACCCAAAACGTCCGCGCGCTGTTTGCCGACCTCATCGAGCGCGAGGGTGAAGTCGACCACAGCGGGTTGTGGTTACAGCTCGAACACCTCAACCACCTTGACCACGCCTAACAATAAATTAAGAGGGCCCGTGATGAATCCGCCAAAGACCCCCCTGCGATCCGCGCAATGGTTCGGCACCGCCGACAAAAACGGCTTCATGTACCGCAGTTGGATGAAGAGCCAGGGCATCCCCGACCATGAGTTCCAAGGCAAGCCAATCATTGGTATCTGCAACACCTGGTCGGAGCTGACGCCCTGTAACGCGCATTTTCGCAAAATAGCCGAGCACGTTAAAAAAGGCGTCCTTGAAGCCGGTGGCTTCCCGGTCGAGTTTCCGGTGTTTTCCACCGGCGAATCCAACCTGCGCCCCACGGCGATGCTCACGCGCAACCTGGCCAGCATGGACGTCGAAGAAGCCATTCGCGGCAACCCGATTGATGCTGTCGTGCTTCTGACAGGCTGCGACAAAACCACCCCGGCCCTGCTGATGGGAGCCGCCAGTTGTGACGTACCGGCGTTGGTGGTGACCGGCGGACCGATGCTCAACGGCAAGCACAAAGGCAAAGACATCGGCTCGGGCACCGTCGTGTGGCAGATGCACGAAGCCTATAAAGCCGGGCAGATCAACCTGGATGAATTTCTTTCTGCAGAAGCCGGCATGTCCCGCTCGGCAGGCACCTGCAACACCATGGGCACAGCATCCACCATGGCGTGCATGGCCGAATCGCTGGGAACCTCCTTGCCGCATAACGCGGCAATCCCGGCGGTCGATTCGCGCCGCTATGTGCTGGCGCATCTTTCGGGTATGCGCATCGTCGATATGGTTCGCGAAGATCTGCGCTTGTCGAAAGTCCTGACCAAAGCCGCTTTCGAAAATGCCATCTGCATCAATGCGGCAATCGGCGGCTCGACCAATGCGGTCATCCACCTTAAAGCGATCGCAGGGCGCATCGGTGTTGACCTGAACCTGGAGGACTGGGACCGCATTGGCCGCAATGTTCCCACGCTGGTCGATCTGCAACCTTCCGGGCGTTTTCTGATGGAAGACTTTTATTACGCCGGCGGTCTGCCGGCCGTCATCCGCCGCCTCGGTGAAGCCGGGCGCCTACCCAACCCGGATGCGCTGACCGTCAATGGCCAGAGTCTTTGGGCCAATTGCCAGGCGGCACCGCAGTACAACGATGAGGTCATTCGCCCGTTGAGCACGCCGTTGGTGGAAAACGGCGGGCTTTGCATTCTGCGCGGCAACCTCGCGCCCCGTGGGGCCGTACTCAAACCTTCGGCGGCGACGCCTGCTTTAATGCAGCACCGAGGACGCGCGGTGGTGTTCGAGAATTTCGACGACTACAAATTGCGCATCGTCGACCCGGCACTGGACGTGGACGAAACCTGTGTGCTGGTGCTGAAAAATGCCGGCCCCAAGGGTTATCCAGGCATGGCCGAGGTGGGTAACATGGGCCTGCCACCGAAAGTGTTGGCCAAAGGCATCACCGACATGGTGCGTATCTCCGATGCGCGAATGAGCGGCACCGCCTACGGTACCGTGGTGCTGCACGTCGCCCCCGAAGCGGCCGCAGGCGGGCCACTGGCAGCCGTCAAAAACGGTGATTTCATCACCCTCGACTGTGCCGCAGGAAGCCTGCACCTGGAGATAAGCGACGCCGAGTTGCAAACACGCCTGCAGAACCTGCAACCGGACACCAGTGCAGGCATCTTCAATAGCGGCTACGCGCGGCTCTATGTCGACCACGTGCTACAGGCCGATGAAGGCTGTGACTTCGACTTCCTGGTGGGGTGCCGTGGTGCCGCCGTGCCCCGCCACTCGCATTAAACACCGCACCGCCGAACACCCTTTCCAAACAAAAAACCGGAACGGCCCTTGATCGCTTGGCGTGAGGGCCGCGCCCCACTCACGCACATAACCGGCGCGCATTGGCACGCTCCAACGGCTGGGTTGCCCTGCTTTGAGCAAAAGAGCCCTCAACACTCCACCGCACTGACCGCCAGGCCGCCGCGCGAGGTCTCTTTGTATTTGTCGTGCATGTCGGCCCCGGTGTCGCGCATGGTGCGAATCACCCGGTCCAGCGAGATAAAGTGCTGACCGTCACCGCGCAGGGCCATCTGCGCAGCGTTGATGGCTTTCACCGCAGCAATGGCGTTGCGTTCGATACACGGCACTTGCACCAGCCCACCCACCGGGTCGCAGGTCAGGCCCAAGTTGTGTTCCAGGCCAATTTCAGCCGCGTTGCACAACTGCTCGGGCGTGGCACCAAGAATTTGCGCCAGCCCCGCTGCCGCCATGGCACACGCCGAGCCGACCTCCCCCTGGCACCCCACTTCAGCGCCCGAAATGGAGGCGTTCTTTTTGCACAAAATGCCAATGGCCGCTGCGCTCAGCAAGTAGTCGACCACATGGGCTTCATTGACCTCATCGCTGAATTTCACAAAGTAATGCAGCACCGCCGGGATGATGCCCGCCGCGCCGTTGGTCGGAGCCGTGACCATGCGCCCGCCCGCGGCGTTTTCTTCGTTGACCGCCAAGGCAAACAGGTTGACCCATTCCATTGCGCTCAGTGTTGAGCCGATCACGTTGGGTTTGCCCAACTCCAGCAAACTGCGGTGCAGGCGCGCCGCGCGTCGCCGTACGTGCAGGCCGCCAGGCAGGATGCCTTCGTGCTGAAGCCCTTGTTCCACGCAATCTTGCATGGCGCGCCAGAGCGTCATCAAGCCCGTGCGAATGTCATCTTCACTGCGCCACGTGCGCTCATTGGCCATCATCAAGTCGGCCACGCTCAGGTGGTGCGTGCGGCACAACTCCAACAATTGCGCAGCGCTACTGAAGTCATACGGTAACGCGGTGAGGTCCGTGTCCAGCACACCGCTGGCCGCTTGCGCGGCGTCCACCACAAACCCGCCGCCCACCGAGTAGTACGTGTCGCGATGCAACTCGCCTTGTGCGGATTCCGCCACCAGCGTCATGGCGTTGGGGTGAAACGGCAGGTTTTCGTCGATCAGGCGCATGTCGCGCGACCACACGAAGGGAATCGCCCAGTTGCCGTCGAGCTGCAACGTCTGGTGTTCGTGCACGTCTGAAATGCGCGGGGCGATTTGCGATGGGTCGATAGCATCCGGCCATTCACCCATCAGGCCCATGATCACGGCATTGTCGCTGCCATGCCCGATGCCGGTGGCCGACAGCGATCCATACAACTGCACTTCAATGCGCTGAACCTGCCGCAGTTGGTCGCGCTCACGCAAGCCCTGCACAAACAGCGCTGCCGCCCGCATCGGGCCCACGGTGTGCGAGCTGGAAGGGCCGATACCAATCTTGAAAAGATCAAACACGCTGATAGCCATGAACACGAACCTTTTAAGTGGGTACGCGCAGCATGGGCTGTTTCGGGCGGGCTAAAACGTCCAGCAACGACGCGCCATTACCTGCCAGCGCCCTTGCCGTTTTATACGGATCAGACGGGCTGAAAAAGCGATTTTGCGTGTAAGAAAATCCATATACGACCTCCCGAGTACCAGATACGACTTCCCCTGTACTGGATACGACGCCCCCAGTAGGCGTTTGAATTTCACTGTTACATGATCCGTCTCGACTCGATTGCAAGAAGTGTTGGCAAACCGCCAGCCGGGCATCGCCCCAACCGCAACTGATACGTGTGGTTTTCGATTCGAGAACCGCTACCCAGAACACAGGAGTCGCTCCATGAAACAGTCCCCATCGTTGTTGTTGGCTGCGCTATTGAGTCTGCCCGTGATTGTCCAGGCCGCCGAACCCGCGCAGTGCAGCACCGTTCACTTCTCTGATGTCGGCTGGACCGACATCACCGTCACGACGGCAGTGACCAGCGAGGTGCTCAAGGCCCTCGGCTACACCCCCAAAACCACCATGATTTCGGTACCCGTCACCTACAAATCCCTGGCCGACGGCAAGAACATGGACATCTTCCTCGGCAATTGGATGCCGACCATGGAAAACGACATCAAGCAGTACCGCGATGCCGGCACCGTCGAAACCGTGCGCGCCAACCTGGAGAACGCCAAGTACACCCTCGCCGTGCCCGAAGCGCTGTACAACAAGGGCCTGAAAGACTTCGCCGACCTGCCCAAGTTCAAGAAGGAACTGGGTGCCCGGATTTATGGCATTGAGCCGGGCAATGACGGCAACCGCATGATTCAAACCATGATCGACAAGAACGCCTTCGGCCTTAAGGACGCGGGTTTCAAAATGGTGGAGTCCAGCGAAGCCGGCATGTTGTCGCAGGTGGATCGCGCGCAACGCCGAGGCACCGATGTGGTGTTCCTGGGCTGGGAACCGCACCCGATGAACACCCGCTTCAAACTGAAATACCTGACCGGCGGCGATGACTTCTTTGGCCCCAATTACGGCCAGGCCACCATCTACACCAACACCCGCAAAGGCTACAGCCAGGAATGCCCGAACGTGGGCGCGTTGCTGAGCAACCTGGTGTTCACCCTGGACATGGAAAGCACCCTGATGGGCAAGGTGCTGGATGACAAGATCAAGCCAGAGGTGGCCGCCAGGGCCTGGCTCAAACAGAACCCTCAGGTGCTCGACACCTGGCTGGCGGGCGTAACCACCCTTGACGGCAAGCCCGGGCTTGCCGCCGTCAAGGCCAGCCTCGCGCAGTAATCGCCGGCACCGGGCGGCACAGCCTCCCGGTGCCCTTTCACTCCTCCTGCATGCGGACGTTCACTACCATGCTGATCGATCAAAAATTGCCACTGGGCGAGTACATCGCAGGCTTCGTGGACTGGCTGACCAAAAACGGCGCATCCACCTTCGACGCCATCGCCAGTACGCTTGAAGCGATGATTCACGGTCTGACGTTTACCCTGACCTGGTTCAACCCGTTTGTGTTTATCGGGCTCATCGCCCTGTTTGCACACATGATTCAACGTAAATGGGGGCTGACGGTCTTTGTCGCCCTGTCCTTTCTGCTGATCTTCAACCTGGGGTATTGGCAAGAGACGATGGAAACCCTGGCACAGGTGCTGTTCGCCACCATTGTGTGCGTGATCATCGGCGTGCCGATGGGGATTCTCGCCGCGCACAAACCGGCGGTTTACACCTGCATGCGACCCGTGCTCGACCTGATGCAAACCGTGCCGACGTTCGTGTACCTGATCCCGACCCTCACCCTGTTCGGGCTGGGCGTGGTGCCGGGGCTGATCTCAACCGTGGTGTTCGCCATTGCCGCGCCGATCCGCCTGACCTACCTGGGCATCCGCGACGTACCGCACGAGCTGCTTGATGCCGGCAAAGCATTCGGCTGTTCACGACGCCAATTACTCACCCGTATTGAACTGCCCCACGCCATGCCGAGCATCGCCGCGGGCATCACCCAATGCATCATGCTGTCGTTGTCGATGGTGGTGATCGCCGCGCTGGTAGGGGCTGATGGTTTGGGCAAACCGGTGGTCAACGCACTTAACACGGCCGACATTGCCCTGGGCTTTGAAGCCGGGCTGGCGATTGTATTGCTGGCCATCATGCTCGACCGCATCTGCAAGCAGCCGGACGCCAAAAAAGGAGCCGACGCATGAGTATTATTCGCTTCGATAACGTGGATGTGATTTTTGCCAGAGACCCGCGCGAGGCGCTGGGCCTGCTGGACCAAGGCCTGTCGCGGGATCAGATCCTGAAGAAAACCGGGCAAATCGTCGGTGTCGAAAAAGCCAGCCTGGACATCGACAAAGGCGAAATCTGCGTGCTGATGGGCTTGTCCGGTTCGGGCAAATCCAGCCTGCTGCGCTGTATCAACGGCCTCAATACCGTTAGCCGCGGCCAGCTCTTTGTGGAGCATGAAGGCCGGCAGATCGATATCGCCTCGTGCACCCCGGCCGAACTGAAAATGATGCGCACCCAGCGCATCGCCATGGTGTTCCAAAAGTTTGCCCTGATGCCGTGGCTGACGGTGCGCGAAAACATCAGCTTTGGCCTCGAAATGCAGGGCCGCCCCGAAAAGGAGCGGCGCAAGCTGGTGGACGAAAAGCTGGAACTGGTGGGCCTGACTCAATGGCGCAATAAAAAACCGGATGAGCTCAGCGGCGGCATGCAGCAGCGCGTAGGCCTGGCCCGTGCGCTGGCGATGGACGCCGATATTTTGTTGATGGACGAACCGTTCTCCGCCCTCGACCCGTTGATCCGCCAGGGCCTGCAGGACGAACTGCTGGAACTGCAACGCAAACTCAGCAAGACCATCGTGTTTGTCAGCCATGACCTGGACGAAGCGCTGAAACTGGGCAGCCGCATTGCGATCATGAAAGACGGCAAGATCATTCAGTACAGCAAGCCTGAAGAAATCGTGCTCAACCCGGCTGACGACTATGTGCGCACCTTCGTCGCCCACACCAACCCCCTCAACGTACTGTGCGGGCGCAGCCTGATGCGCCCGCTGGACAGTTGCAAACGCATCAACGGGTCAGTGTGCATTGACCCGGGCGATGACTCCTGGATTGACCTGGCGGAAGGCAACACCATCAAAGGCGTGCGTCAGGGCACAGGCGAGCTGGACTTGCAGCATTGGCACAGCGGGCAGGCCGTCGAAAGCCTGGGCCGTCGCCCCACGCTGGTGGACAGCAGCATTGGCATGCGCGACGCACTGCAAATTCGCTACCAGACCGGCAATAAACTGGTGCTGCACGACAATCAAAAAGTGGTGGGCATCCTCGGTGATACCGAGCTGTATCACGCGTTACTGGGCAAGAATCTGGGGTAAACCTGTAGCACACGGCTGCCAAAGGAACACCGCCTGCGGCAGCGGCTACGACGGGCCTGGCCTGCGAAACAACACCGCAACACACCTTCTGCTTCAATAACGACCCGCCATCGAATGATATAAAGGCACCGCTGAAAACCCGGATATCAGCCCCACCCCAGGGAAATACGGGTTACGGTCTATCAACCGTGTCGTTTTACGCCATTTATGTGTGAGGAAGCGGCATTTTTCGCGACGCCCTGTCGCAGTGCTTATTTTTATTGATTGAACGTTCAATCAATTTAAAATAGACTGGCTGCCGTTCCGTGATCATTTCTTGCACTGTTCGCCGGCCCAGGAGAAAGCCCCCAATGCCTAAGGTCGGTATGCAACCCATTCGTCGCCAACAGTTGATCGAAGCCACATTGACGGCCGTCGATCAGGTGGGCATGGCGGATGCCAGCATTGCGCTGATTGCCCGTTTGGCCGGTGTGTCGAACGGCATCATCAGCCACTACTTTCAGGATAAAAACGGCCTGATTGCCGCCACCATGCGGTACCTGATGAACGTCTTGATCGAAAACGTCGCCGAACGCCGCAAAGCGCTGGCCGATGACAGCCCACGCGCCCACCTGATGGTGATTGTCGAAGGCAACTTCGACGCCAGCCAGGTGAATGGCCCGGCGATGAAAACCTGGCTGGCCTTTTGGTCTGCCAGCATGCATCAACCGTCGCTGCACCGGTTGCAGCGCATCAACGACCACCGTTTGTATTCCAATCTGTGCTGCCAATTCCGCCGGTCTCTGCCGCTGGAAGATGCCCGTCATGCCGCACGCGGCCTGGCAGCGCTGATTGATGGTCTATGGTTGCGGGGTGCCTTGTCGGGCGATGCGTTCGACACGCAACAGGCGCACCGGATCTGCTACGAGTACATGGACCTTCAACTGGCGAAGAAACAAGCGTGTTAAGCCCCAATGCGCTTAACCCTTGAACTGTTCAGCGTCTGAGTTGCCCCAGTTAAAAGGCACCTGACGCTCGACCAACGCCCACCCCACTCTGCACTTGCGAGGACTTATGGCCCGTTTCGAACTGCAAAAACTCTACATCGACGGTGGCTACACCGACGCCGGTAGCGCCGCTACTTTCGATGCCATCAACCCGGCTAACGGGGACATCCTGGCGCAAGTGCAACGTGCCACCCAAGAAGACGTTGAGCGCGCCGTGGTCAGCGCTGAAAAAGGCCAGAAAATCTGGGCCGCGATGACCTCCATGGAGCGTTCGCGCATCCTGCGCCGTGCCGTTGACATCCTGCGTGAGCGCAACGATGAACTGGCCGTGCTGGAAACCCTGGACACCGGCAAGTCGTACTCCGAAACCCGCTACGTCGATATCGTCACCGGTGCCGACGTGCTGGAGTACTACGCGGGCCTGGCACCGGCCATTGAAGGCGAGCAAATCCCGCTGCGCACCACCTCATTCGTGTACACCCGTCGCGAACCGTTGGGCGTTGTGGCCGGTATCGGTGCGTGGAACTACCCGATCCAGATCGCCCTGTGGAAATGCGCACCGGCCTTGGCCGCCGGCAACGCGATGATCTTCAAGCCCAGCGAAGTCACCTCGCTGACCACCTTGAAGCTGGCTGAAATCTTCACCGAAGCCGGCCTGCCCGACGGCGTGTTCAACGTATTGACCGGCGGCGGCCGTGAGGTCGGCACCTGGCTGACCGAACACCCGCGCATCGAGAAAATCTCGTTCACCGGCGGCACCGACACCGGTAAAAAAGTCACGGCCAGCGCCACCAGCTCGTCCCTCAAAGAAGTGACCATGGAGCTGGGCGGCAAGTCGCCGCTGATCATTTTCGACGATGCCGACCTCGACCGCGCCGCCGACACCGCGATGATGGCCAACTTCTACAGTTCGGGCCAGGTGTGCACCAACGGCACCCGCGTGTTCGTGCCAAGCGCACTCAAGGCGGCGTTTGAAGCCAAGATTCTGGAGCGCGTGGCGCGCATCCGCATCGGTAACCCCGAAGACGAAAACACCAATTTTGGCCCGTTGGTCAGCTTTGACCACATGGAAAGCGTGCTGAACTACATTGCCAAAGGCAAAGAAGAAGGTGCCCGCCTGCTGTGCGGCGGCAAACGCCTGACCGAAGGCGCGCTGGCCAAAGGGGCCTACGTGGCACCCACGGTATTCACTGACTGCACCGACGAGATGACCATCGTCAAAGAAGAAATCTTTGGCCCGGTGATGAGCATCCTGACGTACGACAGCGAAGAGGAAGTGATCCGCCGCGCCAACGACACCGAATTCGGCCTGGCCGCTGGTGTGGTCACCCGAGACCTGAACCGCGCCCACCGCGTGATTCATCAACTGGAAGCGGGTATCTGCTGGATCAACGCCTGGGGCGAGTCCGACGCAAAAATGCCGGTGGGTGGCTACAAGCAGTCGGGTATTGGCCGTGAAAACGGCATCAGTTCCCTGGCGCAGTACACCCGGATCAAATCCGTGCAGGTCGAGCTGGGCGAATACGTTTCGGTGTTCTAAATCCGATACGTAAGACCTGTAGGAGCGAGCTTTTTAAAGCTCAACAGATCGCGAGCCAACTCGCGCCTACAGGGTTCAAGTGCTCTGACCCATTGATAAAGAGGGTGCATTTTATGTCCCAAGAATTCGACTACATCATCATAGGGGCCGGTTCTGCCGGTAACACCCTGGCGGCCCGTCTGACTGAAGACCCAGGCGTCACCGTGCTGCTGCTTGAAGCCGGCGGCCCGGATTATCGGTTCGATTTCCGTACCCAGATGCCTGCGGCGCTGGCGTTCCCGCTGCAAGGCCGCCGTTACAACTGGGCCTTCGAGACCGACCCTGAGCCGCACATGGACAACCGTCGCATGGAATGTGGCCGGGGCAAGGGCCTGGGCGGTTCGTCGCTGATCAACGGCATGTGCTACATCCGCGGCAACGCAATGGACTATGACGGCTGGGCGAAAAATCCGGGGCTGGAAGACTGGTCGTACCTGGATTGCCTGCCATATTTTCGCAAGGCCGAAACCCGCGACATCGGCCCCAACGATTACCACGGTGGCGATGGCCCGGTCAGTGTGACCACGCCCAAAGCGGGCAATAACGTGCTGTTCCACGCCATGGTTGAAGCCGGTGTACAGGCGGGTTACCCGCGCACCGACGACTTGAACGGCTACCAGCAGGAAGGCTTCGGCCCGATGGACCGCACCGTGACGCCGAACGGCCGTCGCGCCAGCACCGCACGCGGTTACCTGGACACGGCCAAGCAGCGCTCGACCCTGACCATCGTCACCCACGCCCTGACCGACAAGATTGTGTTCGAAGGCAAACGTGCGGTCGGCGTGCATTACATGACCGGCGACAACCATGTGCGCATTGAGGCCAAGGCGCGTAAGGAAGTGTTGCTGTGCAGCGGTGCCATCGGCTCGCCTGGCGTGCTGCAACGCTCCGGCGTAGGTCCCGCCGAGTTGCTGAACAGCCTCGAAATTCCCGTGGTGCATGACCTGCCGGGCGTTGGCCAGAACCTACAGGACCATCTGGAACTGTACCTGCAATACGCGTGCACCCAGCCCGTGTCGCTGTACCCCTCGCTGCTGTGGTGGAATCAGCCGGCCATTGGTGCCGAGTGGCTGTTCCTGGGCAAAGGCATCGGGGCCAGCAACCAGTTCGAAGCCGGGGGCTTTATCCGTACCCGCGAACACTTCGAATGGCCGAACATTCAATACCACTTCCTGCCGGTCGCGATTAACTACAACGGCAGCAATGGCGTCAAAGAGCATGGTTTCCAGGCGCACATGGGCTCCATGCGTTCCCACAGCCGGGGCCGGGTCAATGTGACGTCCCGAGACCCCCGCGTGTACCCCAGCATTTTGTTCAACTACATGTCGGACGAGCAGGACTGGCAGGAGTTTCGCGACGGCATCCGCCTGACCCGCGAAATCATGCAGCAACCCGCGCTGGACCCGTACCGTGGTCGCGAAATCAGCCCGGGCATCGACAAGCAGACCGATGCAGAGCTGGACACCTTCATTCGTGAACACGCCGAGACCGCGTTCCACCCCTCCTGCTCGTGCAAGATGGGCACCGACGCCATGGCCGTGGTTGACGGCGAAGGCCGGGTGCATGGCCTGCAAGGGCTGCGCGTGGTGGATGCGTCAATCATGCCGCTGATCACCACCGGCAACCTGAACGCGCCGACCATCATGATTGCCGAGAAAATCGCCGACAAGATTCGCGGCCGTCAGCCGCTGCCGCGCAGCACGGCTGACTACTACGTGGCCGGTGATGCACCGGTGCGTGGCAAGCCGATGCGTGAGGTGCAGCCATAACCTGTCGTCGCTGACGCAGGCTGCGATAAGGGCCCAAGGAACCTCGTTCTGCAACAGGACGCCTCCTTCGGGCTCAATCGCAGCCTGTGGCAGTGGCCAGGCCTGCCGGCTCCTGGTTTCATCTGCTCCCGCTTGCCCCGGCCTCAACGCAGGCCTACTCTAGTGCCTCGCTTTATGCCACACCCCCCCGCCCCACCCGACATGCCAGCACCTGCCTGGCCAAGAGGTTTTCATGTTTGATGTCGTCTCTTCGAGCAAATGGCCTACCGGCTTTCTGATAAACCCAAACGCCGAACCTCTCGATCCAAAATGGCTGACCGAGTTCAGCAAGATCCCCGCTGCCGCCGTCAGCGACTGCCTGGGCCGTAACGTCGGCGGCCTGGGCCTCAAACCGTTCCACGGCAACCGCCCGATGCTGGGCAGCGCCTTGACCGTGCGGGTACGCCCGGGCGACAACCTGATGATCCTCAAAGCCATGCAAATGGCCCGCCCTGGCGATGTGCTGGTCATCGACGGCAGCGCCGACCTGACCCGCGCCGTGTTCGGCGGCATCATGCGTGCCATGGCCCTCAAGGCCGGGATTGTCGGTGTCGTCATCAACGGTGCCCTGCGCGACCTGGACGAATGGCAAACCGGTGAGCTGCCGGCCTACGCCATCGGTGGCGTTCATCGTGGGCCGAGCACCGACGGCGGCGGTGAAATCAACGTCCCCATCTCGTGCGCTGGCATGCTGGTGATGCCCGGCGACCTGATGATTGGCGACGGCGACGGCGTCGTGGCCGCTTCACGCACGGAACTGCCCGAGTTGCTCAAGCGCTGCCACGACCTGCTGGCCCGCGAACAAGCGACCCTCAAGGCTATCGAAGAAGGCACGCTGGACCCGGACCGTTTTGACGCCATTCTGCGCGCCAAGGGCTGCCCGGTTTAACCCGCCGCCTGACCTGTAGGAGCAAGCTCGCTCGCGATCTTTTGATCTTTTTTAAAGATCGCGAGCCATAGAGCGTCAACCGACTGCACCTACCGGCTCTCTATTTTTCGGAGGTCTGTGCATGTTCGATTTTTACCCTCAGCTCAAACAGCGCTTTGCCGCGTTGCGCACACAGGCTGAGTTCTTTTCCCTGCGCTATGTGCGCGAGTCCGGCCAGTACCTGTCGGTGCGCAAGAACGTCGCAGAGCCTCCGTATTTCAATCACGACCAGGGGGCCATGCTGACCGTGCGGGTCAGGGGCGTGGAAGCCTACGCCGCCACCAACGACCTGTCGCAAAGCGGTTTGCAGGCCGCGCTGGAGCGCGCCGAAGCCCAAGCCCGGCTCATCGCGGCCCATGCCCTGCTGGACCTGAGCCATGAGCCGGTGTCCAGCGCCCGGGGCGATTATTGTTCACCCGACCTCGACCAGGCCTTCCCCTCGCTCAGCGCGTGTTTTGAACAGCTGGGTGCAGAATCCGCCGCCGTCCCCAAAGACGAGCGGTTGGTGAGCTGGGACGTGTCGCTGGGCCTCACGCACGTTGAGCAGATTTACCTCAACAGTGCCGGGGCCGAGTTGCGTCAGGCCCAGCGCTTTGTTTACCCGGGCATGAGCGTGACCGCCTATGACGGCCAGGACAGCCAGACCCGCAGCCTGGGCCGCGAGAATTTTGGCCAGCAGGGCGGTGCCGATGTGATCGGCCGTTGTGGCTTGATCGGCGCGGCCCCCACCGTTGCCGACCAAGCGCTGCAACTGCTGCTGGCCCCCAACACGCCGCAGGGCAAACGCGACCTGCTGCTGATGCCCGACCAGATGATTTTGCAAATTCACGAATCCATCGGCCACCCGCTGGAGCTGGACCGCATTCTGGGCGACGAGCGCAACTACGCGGGCACCAGCTTCGTCAAAACCCACGATTTCGGCCATTTGCAATACGGCTCGAATCTGCTCAACGTGACCTTCGACCCCAGCATCCCCGAGCAATTGGCCAGTTACCGCCATGACGACGACGGCACCCCGGCGCACAAGGCCTTTTTGATCCGCGAAGGCCTGCTGTTGCGCCCGCTGGGCGGGGCGTTGTCGCAGTTCCGCTCAGGCCTTGAAGGCGTGGCCAACAGCCGCGCCTGCAGCTGGAACCGCCCGCCGATTGACCGCATGGCCAACCTCAATATTGAGCCGGGCGACCAATCGATGGCGCAACTGATTGGCGGTATTGAGCACGGCGTGCTGATGGCCACCAACCGTTCGTGGTCCATTGACGATGCGCGCAACAAGTTCCAGTTCGGTTGCGAATGGGGCCAGTTGATTGAAAACGGTGAGCTGAAGGGCGTGGTGAAAAACCCCAACTACCGAGGCATCTCCGAGCAGTTCTGGCGCAGCCTCAGCGCCGTGGGCGATGCGAGTACGTTCAAAGTCCTGGGCACGCCGAACTGCGGCAAGGGCGAACCCAATCAAGTGATCCGCGTAGGCCATGCGTCGCCTGCGTGCGTATTCAGTCAAATTGACGTGTTTGGAGGCGATGCCTGATGGCGACTGCATTGAGTCAGGCCGAGCAGTTTGAAGCACTGGTGCAATGGCTGCGCCAGGCGGTCACGGCTTCGGAGCAATTCACGCTGGGCTACAACGCTGAAGCGTCGGAATTTATTCGCTTCAATAAAGGCAAAGTACGCCAGGCGGGCGGTGTGCAGCAGGCCAGCCTGAGCCTGAAGCTGATCGACAACGGCCGCCATGGGGATGTACGCGTGACCCTGGCCGGCGAGCCGGCAGTCGATCAACAGCGTTTGGCCAATGCCCTGCAACAACTGCGCGATACCTTGCCGCTGCTGCCGGCCGACCCCTATTTGCTGCTCAACCCCGAGCCATGGCACAGCCATATCGTGCAGGCGTCGTCGCTGCCGGGCACCGCTCAGGTGCTGGACGAGATCCACCGCGCCGCCCAAGGCGTGGACCTGGTGGGCTTCTACGCCAGCGGGCCGATCAGCTATGGTTATGCCAGCTCAGCGGGCGCATCGGGCTGGCACCAGGCCAACAGTTTCAACTTCGACTGGAGCCTGTTCCACCCCAACGGGCAGGCCGTTAAAGCCAGCTTTGCCGGCGCGCACTGGGACAGCGAGCGGTTCGCCCAACGCATGCAACAGGCCCGCGAACAATTGGCCTTTCTGGACCGCCCGTTAAAGGCCCTGGCACCTGGCGAATACCGCGCCTACCTGGCCCCGGCCGCGCTGGAAGAAGTCATGAGCATGCTGTGTTGGGGCGGTTTCTCGGCGCAAGCGCTGGCCAGCAAATCCAGCCCGCTGCAAAAACTGTATGCCGCAGACGCCCACCTGAGCCCGTTGGTGTCGCTGGAGGAACAGGTCAGCCAGTCCCTGAGCCCGGCGTTTTCCGGGGAAGGCTACCCGCGTCAGGACGTGCCGCTGGTGAAGCACGGCCAGGCCGAGCAACAATTGGTCGGCTCGCGTAGCGCCGCCGAATACGGCCTGCTCGTGAACGGCGCGCCGTGGGGCGAATCGCCCAGCGCATTGGCGATGGCTCCGGGTACGCTGGCGCAGGCCGATATTCTCAAACAGCTAGGCACCGGGTTGTACATCAGCAACCTGTGGTACTTGAACTACTCGGACCAGCCCGCCGCACGCCTGACCGGCATGACCCGCTTCGCCACGTTCTGGGTGGAAGACGGTGAAATCAAGGCACCGGTGAACACCATGCGCTTTGATGACAGCGTCTATAGTTTGCTGGGTTCGCAACTGGAAGCCCTGACGGTAGAACGCGAACTGTTGCTGTCGGCCAGCACCTACGACCAGCGCCAGACCGCGTCCAACCTGTTACCCGGAGCGCTGGTCAATAAACTTACGCTCACCTTGTGAATACGCTGTAGGCGCGAGCTTCCAAAGATCAAAAGATCGCGAGCAAGCTCGCTCCTACAGGGTGGGATGAACAATTAGAAAGAGGTCTTATGCCCGTACGCCCGGTTCTCAGTCCTGAAACCCTCAAGTGGTTGCCTTGGGTCGTGGCCATCGCGTTTTTCATGCAGTCACTCGATGGCACGATTCTCAACACGGCCTTGCCTGACATGGCGCGCGACCTGGATGAAAACCCGCTGCGCATGCAGGGCGTCATCGTCGCCTACATGCTCACCGTGGCCTTGCTGATACCGGCCTCAGGCTGGATCGCGGACCGCTTCGGCACCAAGAAAATCTTTTTCAGCGCCATTTTGCTGTTCAGCTTCGGCTCGCTGCTGTGCGCGCTGTCCGGCACCTTGAACCAGTTGATCGGTGCGCGCGTCATTCAGGGCCTGGGCGGCGCCCTGATGCTGCCGGTCGGGCGGTTGGTGGTGCTCAAGGCCTACCCGCGCTCGGAACTGGTGCGCATCATGGGCTTCATCACGATCCCCGGCCTGCTTGGCCCGCTGATCGGCCCCACCATGGGCGGCTGGATGGTGCAGTACCTGAGTTGGCACTGGATCTTTTTGATCAACCTGCCGGTGGGCATGCTCGGCTGCTGGGCGGTGTGGCACTTTATTCCCGACCTGCGGGGCAACGAACGCACACGCTTTGACGGCCTTGGTTTTGTGCTGTTTGGTGCGGCCATGGTGTTTATCACCATTGCGATGGAAGGCCTGGGTGAAATGCACATGCCACACCTGCGCGTGATGCTGTTGCTGTTTGCCGGCATGGCGTGCCTGGCGGCGTATTGGTTGCGGGCGGGAAATATCGCCAACCCGCTGTTTTCACCGACATTGTTCAAGACCAAGACCTTTGCCGTGGGCATTCTGGGCAACCTGTTTGCCCGCCTCGGCAGCGGAGCCTTGCCGTTTCTGGTGCCCTTGCTGCTGCAAGTAGCGCTGGGGTATTCGCCCTCACAGGCCGGGATGAGCATGCTGCCACTGGCCGCCGCTGCCATGCTGGCCAAGTGGGGCGCACGGCCGCTGATCGAGCGCCTGGGCTATCGGACCGTCCTCACGACCAACACCTTCGCGCTGGGCCTGATGCTGGCCAGCATGGGGCTGGTGACCGAGCACACACCTTACCCGCTGCTGCTGGGGATGCTGGCCATACTCGGCGCAATCAACTCGCTGCAATTTACGGCGATGAACACCGTCACCCTGATCGACCTGGACGACGCCAGCGCCAGCAGCGGCAACAGCCTGTTGTCGGTGGTGGCGCAGTTGTCACTGAGCCTTGGCGTGGCCTGTGCCGGTGCCCTGTTGGGCGGCTTTACGGGTGACGGCGGCAGCGATGGCGTGGACTCCGTGTTAGGGGCGTTCCAGTTGACGTTCTTGACGGTGGGCATTCTGGCCATGCTGGCGGCGGCGATTTTCCTGCAACTGTCGCCCCAGGACGGCCGCAAACCCAAAGCCAACTCAGAGCATGAACTGGATCACTGACCAGCCTTTGTTGGAGCGAGCAGCGACATGCTTTTGATCGGGCTTTTGATCCAAGGGCCCCCTTAAACCACGCTGGCCTCACACCGGTTTTGCGCAGTGGGTAACCCGGCAGGACGCCGGGTTAGCCGCGACACGGCCAGGGATGGCCGATCGCGGCGGCCCACGGAGCAAAGCCTGTGTGAGGGCATGCCGAGCCACAGCGAGGCACCGAGTGGTAGGGGCAAGAGCGTTTGGTTACTTTGCGCTCCATCAAAGTAACACGGCGTAAAGCCGGAACCTTAAGTGGCCGTGACCGCAGCAATGGACAGAATTGCTGAACGACAGCGCGGCGTTATAAAGCTTTTAAAGATTAAAAGATCGCGAGCAAGCTCGCCCCTGCAGGTCAGTGAAGTGGAGGCTTCAAGTGACTTCTCGTCCAGAATCTTCAGGCAAGTGGCACGGGGCTGGTACACTGCGCAACATTTTGTTTTGCAGGCCCGTCCCGTGACCACCATTGCCACCGCTTTTAATACTCTGCCCCTGTCCGCCGCCATGCTGGCTAACCTCGACTCTCTCGGTTATGCCCAGATGACGCCGATTCAGGCGCAGAGCTTGCCGGTGATCCTCAAAGGCATGGACCTGATCGCTCAGGCCAAGACCGGCAGCGGCAAAACCGCCGCCTTCGGCATCGGCCTGCTGAACCCGATCAACCCGCGCTATTTCGGCTGCCAGGCCCTGGTCATTTGCCCAACCCGTGAACTGGCTGACCAGGTGGCCAAAGAAATTCGCCGCCTGGCCCGCGCCGAAGACAACATCAAAGTGCTGACCCTGTGCGGCGGCGTGTCGTTCGGCCCGCAAATCGGTTCGCTGGAACACGGCGCGCACATCATCGTGGGCACGCCGGGGCGTATCCAACAGCACTTGCGCAAAGGCTCGCTGGTACTCGACGGCCTGAACACCCTGGTGCTGGACGAAGCTGACCGCATGTTGGACATGGGCTTTTACGACGCCATCGAAGACATCATTGTGCAAACCCCGGCACGCCGCCAAACCCTGCTGTTCTCGGCCACTTACCCGGCGGGCATCAAGCAGCTGTCGTCCAAGTTCATGCGCGACCCACAGCAGGTCAAGGCTGAAGCCCTGCACACGGACAGCCAGATTGAGCAGCGCTTCTACGAGATCTCGCCTGAAGAACGCATGAGCGCCGTGACCAAGGTGCTGGGCCACTTCCGCCCACAATCGTGCGTGGCGTTCTGCTTCACCAAGCAGCAAGTTCAGGAAACCGTCGACCACCTGACCTCCAAAGGCATTTCGGCCGTCGGCCTGCATGGCGACCTGGAACAGCGCGACCGTGATCAGGTGCTGGCGATGTTTGCCAACCGTTCGACCTCCGTGCTGGTCGCCACCGACGTCGCCGCTCGGGGCCTGGACATCGACGCGCTGGACATGGTGATCAACGTTGAGTTGGCCCGTGACTCCGAAATTCACATTCACCGCGTGGGCCGTACCGGCCGTGCCGGTGAAAAAGGCATCGCCATCAGCCTGGTGGCTCCGTCTGAAGCGCACCGCGCCCAGGCCATCGAGCAGTTGCAAAAGGCCCCGCTGAACTGGGAAAACCTCGACACCCTGACCTCCCAGGGCGGCGCACCGTTGCTGCCGTCCATGAGCACCCTGGTCATCGGCGCAGGCCGCAAAGACAAAGTGCGCCCGGGCGACATTCTGGGTGCCCTGACCGGCGACGCGGGCATCCCGGGGGCACAGGTTGGCAAGATCGCAATCTTTGACTTCCAGGCTTACGTGGCTGTTGACCGCACCATCGCCAAACAAGCCGCTCAGCGCTTGAGCGAAGGCAAAATCAAAGGCCGTTCGCTGCGCGTTCGAGTGCTGTAATTCCCCCCCCTGTAGGAGCGAGCTTGCTCGCGATCTTTGCTTTTAAACAATCAAAAGATCGCGAGCAATCGAGCGTAGACCGGCTGCTCCTACAGAGTTCCCCGCCGTTTTTGAGGACACCGCTTTGCGTACCACCGACGTTGTGATTATTGGCGCTGGCGCCGCAGGTTTAATGTGCGCGCTGACCGCCGCCGCTCGCGGGCGCAAGGTGATGCTGATTGACCACGCCAACAAGGCGGGCAAGAAAATCCTGATGTCGGGCGGTGGCCGCTGTAACTTCACCAATATGTACACCGAACCCAATCATTTCCTGTCGCAAAATCCGCATTTCTGCAAGTCGGCACTGGCGCGCTACACCCAGTGGGACTTTATCGCGATGGTCGCCAAGCATGGCGTGCCGTATCACGAGAAGAAACTCGGCCAATTGTTTTGCGATAACAAATCCAGCGACATTCTGGAAATGCTCCTCGATGAGTGCAAACAGGCGGGCGTGAGCCTGCACCTGGACACCTCGATTGATCAGATCGAGAAAACGGACACCGGCTACAGCCTCAACACCACCCTGGATCAACTGAACTGCCAGTCGCTGGTCATTGCCACGGGCGGGCTGTCGATTCCAACGCTGGGAGCCACAGGTTTTGGTTATCAAGTCGCCAAACAGTTCGGCCATACCGTGTTGCCAACCCGTGCGGGCCTGGTGCCGTTCACCATCACCGACCAGCTTAAAGCGATCTGCACCGAGCTGTCGGGCACCTCGGTGGATTGCCTGGTGAGCTGCAACGACCAGAGCTTTCGCGAAAACATACTGTTCACTCACCGCGGCCTGAGCGGCCCGGCGATTTTGCAGATTTCGTCGTTCTGGCACCCCGGCGACCCGGTTGAAATCAACCTGCTGCCCGACCTCGATGCGTTGAGCTGGTTGCAGACCCAACAGGCCGAGCGCCCGAACAGCGAGCTGAAAACCTTGCTCGGTGAAATTTTCACCAAAAAAATGGCCAACCTGCTGGCCGAACACTGGTTTGTGTCCAAGCCCATGAAGCAGTACACGCCGGGCGAACTGACCGACGTGGCCAACAAACTGGCCAGCTGGACACTGGTGCCCGCCGGCACGGAAGGCTACCGCACCGCCGAAGTCACCCTGGGCGGCGTGGACACACGTGAAGTGTCGTCCAAAACCCTGGAATCACTGAAAAGCCCTGGGCTGTACTTCATCGGCGAAGTGCTGGATGTCAGCGGCCATTTGGGCGGTTTCAACTTCCAGTGGGCATGGGCGTCGGGGTATGCGGCAGCGCAGTTTGTGTAGGTCAAGCCGCTTCAAGCTTTAAGCGCCAAGACGGGTACTGTGTTTCATCTTTGCGCTTGTAGCTTGAAACTTGCCGCTCCTATACCTTATCCCTCAACTTCATCGCTAGCCTTGGTAGGCCATGTCATCGAAAAGCTTCAGCCAATCACTGCGCCGTTTGTGGGCACGGGACAAGTTCAGTTACAGCGTTCGTGTGTTTATCGCACTGACCGGCAGCATGGCTTTTTGCTTGTACCAGGACGAAATGTCGCTGCTGATTCCGCTGTTTCTGGGGATTATCGCCAGCGCCCTGGCTGAAACCGATGACAGTTGGCAGGGCCGCCTCAACGCGCTGCTGGTGACGCTGGTGTGCTTCAGCGCTTCGGCGTTCAGTGTCGAATTGCTCTTCCCCTACCCGCTGTTAATGGTGTGCGCGCTAGCGCTGGCCAGCTTCGGCCTGACCATGCTCGGGGCGCTGGGCGAACGTTACGGGGCAATCGCTTCCGCCACGCTGATTGTGGCCGTGTACACCATGATCGGGGTCGATCAACGGGGGGGCGAGATCCTCGATTTCTGGCATGAACCCCTGTTATTGGTCGCGGGCGCGGCCTGGTATGGGCTGTTGTCGGTGTTGTGGCAAGCCCTGTTTTCCAATCAACCGGTGCAACAAAGCCTGGCGCGCCTGTTTTGGGAATTGGGCCTGTACCTCAAGATCAAATCCTCGCTGTTTGAACCCATCCGCAAACTGGATGTGGAAGCCGGCCGCCTCGAACTGGCGCAGCAAAACGGCAAGGTGGTAGCGGCCCTGAACAGTGCCAAAGAGATCATCCTGCACCGGGTCGGCAACTCGCGACCGGGCTCCAAGCTCAGCCGCTACTTGAAACTGTACTTTCTGGCGCAGGACATCCACGAGCGCGCCAGTTCTTCGCACTACCCCTATAACGCGCTGGCCGAGGCGTTTTTCCACAGCGATGTGATGTTTCGCTGCCAACGCTTGCTGCGTCAGCAGGGCGTGGCCTGCCAGCGGTTATCGGACTCGATCAAACTGCGCCAGCCGTTCGTCTACGACGACGGTTTTGCCGAAGCATTAAACGACCTGCACGCCTCGCTCGAACACTTGCGCATCCAGAGCAACCCGGCCTGGCGCGGGCTGCTGCGGTCGCTGCGGGCATTGGCCGCCAACCTCGGCACGCTCGACCGCTTGCTCAGCGATGCCAGCAACCCCGACAGCCTGGCTGATGCCACCGACAGCAGCCTATTGGACCGCTCGCCGCGCAACCTCAAAGATGTATGGTCGCGCTTGCGCCAGCATCTCACGCCAACGTCGCTGATCTTCCGACATGCCTTGCGCTTGCCGCTGGCCCTGAGCATCGGTTTCGGCATGGTGCACTGGATTCACCCCAGCCAGGGCTACTGGATCATTCTCACCACCCTGTTCGTCTGCCAGCCGAGCTACGGGGCCACGCGACGCAAGTTCAGCCAGCGAATCATCGGCACGGCCATTGGCCTGGCCGTGGGCTGGGCGCTGTTCGACCTGTTCCCCAACGCGTTGGTGCAGTCCCTTTTTGCGGTCGTGGCGGGCGTGGTGTTCTTTATCAACCGCACCACGCGCTACACCCTGAGCACGGCGGCCATCACGCTGATGATCCTGTTCTGCTTCAATCAGGTGGGCGATGGTTACGGGCTGTTTCTGCCACGGCTGTTCGATACGCTGGTGGGCAGTGTGATTGCGGCGGCAGCCGTATTCCTGTTCTTGCCAGACTGGCAAGGCCGCCGTTTGAACCAGGTACTGGCCAACACCCTGAGCTGTAACAGCCAATACCTGCGCAAAATCATGCAGCAATACGCACAAGGCAAAAGCGACGACCTGGCTTACCGGCTGGCCCGACGCAACGCCCACAACGCCGACGCGGCCCTGTCGACCACCTTGGCCAATATGCTGATGGAACCGGGGCACTTCCGTAAGGATGCCGACATGGGCTTCCGCTTTTTGGTGCTGTCGCACACCTTGCTCAACTATTTATCCGGGCTGGGCGCGCATCGGGACACGCAATTACCCAACGACGTACGCGAACAGTTGATCGAAGGGGCGGGGCAGCGTATCGCCAACAGCATCGATCAGATTGCCCAAGGGCTGGCCAGCAAACAGCCCGTCGCCGTGCAAAGCGACGAGGAAGAAGCGCTGGCGATCGAACTTGAACACATGCCCGATGAAATCGACGAGAGCCAGCGCCTGGTGCAAACCCAACTGGCGCTGATTTGCCGCCAACTGGGGCCGCTACGCACCTTGGCCGCGCACTTGATCAAAACGCCGTAACACGCCCCCTCAAGGGTAACCCAGCACCTGCTTGATCTGCGCCAGGTGCTGGCCCACCCAGGTTTTATCCACCGGGCCCCAACTGTGGATTCGGTAGTGCCCGGCGTGGTTGCGGGCACCCTCCTGCTGCTCGAACTCACACACAATGTCCAGGTCCGCCAACGCCGCGAGGGTGTCCTGGGCCGTGCGGCGCGGCATACCCGTCACTTCGGTCAGCGCCGGTACGCTGCTGGCAACCTGGCTGTCGATCAACCAGGCCACATACAAGCGCCGGTAAAAACTGCTTTTGGTTTTACTGACTTCCATCCAGAACTCCCTTTACGTCGTGCGCCAATGAAGTGCGGGCATTAAGATCACGCCAGGTCAGGTATACCCGCAGGTCAAACTCCAGCTGGTGATAACCCGGCAGCATGTGTTCGCACAGTTTATAAAATGCCTTGTTGTGGTCGGACTCTTTGAGATGCGCCAGCTCGTGTACCACGATCATCTGCAAAAACTCAGGGGCCGCGTCTTTGAACAGTGATGCCACACGCAGCTCTTTCTTGGCCTTGAGTTTGCTGCCTTGCACCCGCGAAATCGTGGTGTGCAGGCCCAGCGCACGGTGGGTCAGGTCAAGTCGGTTATCAAACAGCACTTTGTCGAACGACGGCGCATTGCGCAGGTATTCCTGCTTGAGCTCCAACGCGTAGGCATACAAGGCCTTGTCACTTTGCACCGCGTGACGCTGTGGGTAACGGTCGCTCAGGTAGGCCCCCAACTGATCGCGCTCGATCAAGTGACGCACCTGATCCTGCAACGTCTGGGGATAAGCCTGAAGGTATTTGAGAGCAGTCATGGGCCGTTAACGCACCGCGCAAAAGGCGTCAGTGTAGCGAATTCAGCGGACGGCCGGTCGAGCAATGATTAGCCGCGGAAAAGTCAGATTTTTCCATTCGTAAATGCAGGACGCCTCCGAGAAAGTGGGATAGCCCCCCGCAAACCTTGCGACGTTTAAAGTGACGGGGCTATCTTCATCAGTCGCCGCGAGGCCTGGCTCTCATGATGATCTGCGTGGAAAACACATGAAAAAGACGACGCCCGACGATCCTCGGCCAGCCCGAACCCAACGTGACGACCACCAATACGATGAAACCACCCGACGCCTGCTCGATGAACTGCACGCCTCGGCTCCACCTGACCTCAACACCCTCAAGCCAACCTGCGGCCATGCCGTTGGCCCACACTCGCCGTTCGCCGTGCAGCCCGATGTTCGTGCGCTGGACGCGCTGCTACACATCTCGATGATGCTCAAGAGTGCCGAAGAGGTATCAGACGAAATTACAGAGCAGGCCAGCGGCATAGAACGCGGGCTGGTGTGGTCACTGGTGCACTCGGTCGAAATGGCCCGATCACTGGTGGATGCGCTGCTCGAGGGCAACGGAATTGAACCGCAGGCTTAGCGGCAAGCCGAAGAGTCGCGTTTAGCTTGCCGCTTGCCGCTATTTTCCAGTCTTAGTTGACCTTGGCGTTCAGCTCACCTTTGAGGTAACGCTGGTACATGGCTTCCAGAGAGATCGGCTTGATCTTCGAAGCATTGCCGGCAGTACCAAAGGCTTCGTAACGCGCGATGCACACGTCACGCATGGCAGTCACGGTGGCACCGAAGAATTTGCGCGGGTCAAACTCGCTTGGGTGGGTGGCCATCAAGCGACGCATGGCACCGGTGGAAGCCAGACGCAGGTCAGTGTCGATGTTGACCTTGCGCACGCCGTGCTTGATGCCTTCAACAATTTCTTCAACCGGCACACCGTAGGTTTCTTTGATGTCGCCGCCGAACTCGTTGATGATCGCCAGCCACTCTTGAGGCACCGACGACGAACCGTGCATGACCAAATGCGTGTTCGGGATGCGCTTGTGGATCTCTTTGATACGGTCGATCGCCAACACGTCGCCGGTAGGCGGCTTGGTGAACTTGTACGCGCCGTGGGAAGTACCGATGGCAATTGCCAGGGCATCCACTTGAGTGCGCTTGACGAAGTCAGCCGCTTCTTCCGGGTCGGTCAGCATTTGGCTGTGATCCAGAACGCCTTCAGCGCCGATGCCGTCTTCTTCGCCAGCCATACCGGTTTCCAGGGAACCCAGGCAGCCCAGCTCGCCTTCAACCGACACACCGCAAGCGTGCGCCAAAGCAACGGTTTGCTGAGTGACACGAACGTTGTAGTCGTAGTCGGTAGGGGTTTTGCCGTCTTCGCCCAGGGAGCCGTCCATCATCACCGAGCTGAAACCCAGTTGGATGGAGCGCTGGCAGACGTCAGGGCTGGTGCCGTGGTCCTGGTGCATGCACACCGGGATATGCGGGAACTCTTCGATGGCCGCCAGGATCAGGTGACGCAGGAAAGGTGCCCCTGCGTACTTGCGCGCACCGGCCGACGCCTGAACGATCACCGGGGAGTCAGTCTTGTCAGCGGCTTCCATGATGGCGCGCATCTGCTCAAGGTTGTTGACGTTGAAAGCTGGAACGCCGTAGCCGAATTCGGCGGCGTGGTCCAGCATCTGGCGCATGCTGATAAGTGCCATTGTATGTGTCTCTCCCGGACGAGGGTCGTTAATCGTGCAAGCCTGCCGGAGCGGCGGCTGCTATTCAAGTTTTTGCAGATCGGGGGTTTGCCCCGATGCTAGGAATTCGATACAGCTGAAACGTTACAGCTCCAGCTCTAGCTTTACCGCTGTCTGTAGGAGCGAGCTTGCTCGCGATTTTTTAAAAGCTCGCGAGCAAGCTCGCTCCTACAGGTATTGCAAACGCTATGGGCACCCGCGCTCTTTGGAAGCCTCGGGTGATTCGTACTTTTCCAACGCTTCAGGCCCTGATCGTTTATTGACCAGCGGCACGCTTTGCGCCTGCCAGTCGGCCTGATAGCAACCACTTTCTTCAGGGGTTGCGGCTTCAGGCACTGGCGTATTCGAACCGGCGCAACCGGCCAAAAAGCCCGCAATCATCAACAGCGGTAACAACTTGACCATGTCCATGCTTCCTTTCAGGGCCCGCATCAGAGTCAGGCTTTGGCGCGGCTTTCCAGTACTTCAACGGCAGGCAATACCTTACCTTCGACGAATTCCAGGAAGGCACCACCACCGGTCGAGATGTAGGAGATTTTGTCTGCCACACCGTATTTATCGATCGCTGCCAGTGTGTCGCCACCCCCGGCAATCGAGAACGCAGCACTGTCCGCGATGGCCTGGGCCAACACTTGAGTGCCGTTACCAAACTGATCGAACTCAAACACGCCCACCGGGCCGTTCCACAGGATAGTCTTGGAAGATTTCAACAGTTCGGCGAAATGGGCAGCCGTGTCTGGACCGATGTCCAGGATCATGTCGTCGTCGGCCACGTCGGCAATCCGCTTGACGGTCGCCACCGCGTCTTCAGCGAACGCCTTGGCCACGACTACATCCGTTGGCAAAGGCACATTGACCTTGGCGGCGATGGCACGCGCGGTGTCCAGCAGGTCCGGCTCGTACAGCGACTTGCCCACCGGGTGACCGGCAGCGGCCAGGAACGTGTTGGCAATGCCGCCGCCCACGATCAACAGGTCGCAGATCTGGCTCAGGCTGTTCAACACATCGAGTTTGGTCGACACCTTGGAGCCCGCCACGATGGCTGCCATTGGCTTGGCCGGGGCACCCAGGGCCTTGCCCAATGCGTCGAGTTCAGCCGCCAGCAACGGGCCAGCCGCAGCGACCTTGGCGAACTTGGCTACGCCGTGGGTCGAGCCTTCAGCGCGGTGAGCTGTGCCGAACGCATCCATCACAAACACGTCGCACAAGGCGGCGTACTGCTTGGCCAGTTCGTCGGCGTTTTTCTTTTCGCCTTTGTTGAAGCGCACGTTTTCAAACAACACGATGTCGCCGGCTTTCACGTCGACGCCATTGAGGTAGTCGCTGACCAACGGCACTTCACGGCCCAGCGCCTTGCTCAGGTAATCGGCCACTGGCTTGAGGCTGTTTTCAGCCGAGAACTCACCTTCAGTCGGACGGCCCAGGTGCGAACAGACCATGACCGCCGCGCCTTTTTCCAAGGCCAGCTTGATGGTCGGCAGCGAAGCCAGGATGCGCGCATCGCTGGTGACTGCACCGTCCTTGACGGGGACGTTGAGGTCTTCGCGGATCAGCACGCGCTTACCTTGCAGATCGAGGTCGGTCATCTTCAACACGGTCATGAGTCGCAGTTCCTGAGTGTCTAATGTTAGAAAGCAGTTTTAGGGTGAGTAACGTGCAAATAGTGCTCTGCCACATCGATCATTCGATTGGCAAAACCCCATTCGTTATCGAACCACGCCAGCAGGTTCACCAGCCGTGGGCCGGAAACGCGGGTCTGGCTGGCATCGACAATGGCCGAATGCGGGTCATGGTTGAAATCACAGCTCGCATGGGGCAGCTCGGTGTAAGCCAGCAAGCCTTTGAGCGGGCCGTGGGTGGCGGCCTCGCGCAACACGCGGTTGACTTCCACCGCGTCGGTGTCGCGCGCCGTCACCAGGGTGATGTCCAGGCATGACACGTTAAGCGTCGGCACCCGCACCGCTTTGGCCTGAATTCGGCCCGCCAGTTCCGGCAACAAGCGCTCAATGCCTTTCGCCAGCCCGGTGGACACCGGGATAACCGACTGGAACGCCGAGCGTGTACGACGAAGGTCTTCGTCATGGTAGGCATCAATCACCGGCTGATCGTTCATCGCTGAGTGGATCGTGGTGATCGACACATACTCCAGGCCAAAGGCCTGATCCAGCAAACGCAGCAAGGGTACGCCGCAGTTGGTGGTGCACGAGGCATTGGACACCAAGCGCTCGGCACCGGTCAGGCTGTGCTGGTTCACGCCATACACGATGGTGGCGTCGACATCGGCCTCGCTGGCCATCGGCTGCGAAAACAGCACGGCCGGGGCACCGGCGTTGAGAAAGCGCTGGCCATCAATGCGAGTGTTATAAGCCCCGGAGCATTCCAGCACCAGGTCAATGCCCAGCGCGGCCCAGTCAATGCCTTCAGGGGTGGCACTGCGGAACACTTTCACGCAGTCGCCATTAATATGCAGGCAGTCGCCTTCGATTCGAATCTCGCCCGGAAACCGGCCGTGAGTGGAGTCGAAGCGCGTCAAATATTCGAGGCTGGCCATATCGGCCAAATCATTCAGTGCAACAATTTCAAACCCGGCTGCCGCCCCTCGCTCAAACAACGCACGCAAGACGCAACGACCAATGCGGCCGTAGCCGTTGAGTGCAACTTTGTAAGGACGCGGTTGAGGCATGGGGTGCTCTTATTGTTGGGTGACGCTAATACCATCGCGAGCAAGCACGCGCCTACAGAGCCTGTAGGGGCGCGCTTGCTCGCAAATTGGCGGTCTTAGTCTTCCAGCAGTTCTTCAGCCTGACCCAGGATGTTTTCCAGGGTGAAACCGAACTCTTCGAACAAGGCCGGCGCAGGGGCCGACTCGCCGTAGGTGGTCATGCCGATAACGCGGCCTTCCAGGCCCACGTACTTGTACCAGTAGTCGGCATGGGAAGCTTCGATGGCAATACGGGCGCTGACTTGCAGCGGCAGAACCGATTGCTTGTAGCCGGCGTCCTGAGCTTCATAAACGCTGGTGCAAGGCATGGAGACAACACGCACCTTGCGACCTTGCTCGGTCAGCTTTTCCCAAGCCTGAACGGTCAGGCCCACTTCGGAACCGGCCGAGATCAGGATCAGTTCAGGCTCGCCTGCACAGTCCTTGAGCACGTAACCACCGCGGTTGATGTCGGCAATTTGCGCGGCATCACGGGTTTGGTGGTTCAGGTTCTGACGCGAGAAGATCAACGCGGACGGGCCGTCATTGCGCTCCAGGGCGAATTTCCAGGCCGCTGCGGATTCCACCGCGTCAGCCGGGCGCCAGGTATCCAGGTTCGGCGTGGTGCGCAGGCTGGTCAATTGCTCAACCGGCTGGTGCGTCGGGCCGTCTTCGCCCAGACCGATGGAGTCGTGAGTGAACACATAGATCACACGCTGCTTCATCAGGGCCGACATGCGGATGGCGTTACGGGCGTATTCCATGAACATCAGGAACGTTGCGCCGTAAGGAGCCAGACCGCCGTGCAGGGCAACGCCGTTCATGATGGCGCTCATGCCGAACTCACGCACACCGTAGTACACGTAGTTGCCGCTGGCATCTTCAGCTGAAACGCCTTTGCAGCCTTTCCACAGGGTCAGGTTGGAGCCGGCCAGGTCGGCCGAACCGCCCAACAGCTCAGGCAGCAACGGGCCAAAGGCGTTCAGGGTGTTCTGGCTGGCTTTACGGCTGGCGATGGTTTCGCCTTTGGCCGCCACTTCATTGATGTAGGCGGTGGCCTTGGCATCGAAGTCAGCAGGCAGTTTGCCGCTCAGGCGACGGGTCAGCTCAGCCGCCAGTTCCGGGAACTCGGCCGCGTAGGCCGCGAAGCGCTTGTCCCACTCGGACTCAACCGCAGCACCAGCTTGCTTGGCATCCCATTCGGCGTAGATATCTGCCGGGATTTCAAACGGGCCGTGGGTCCAGTTCAGCGCCGTGCGGGTCAGGGCGATTTCGTCGTTGCCCAGCGGGGCACCGTGGCAATCTTCTTTGCCCTGCTTGTTCGGCGAACCGAAACCGATCGTGGTTTTGCAGCAAATCAGCGTTGGTTTGTCGCTTTTGCGCGCAGTTTCGATGGCGATCTTGATTTCTTCCGGGTCGTGACCGTCAACATTACGGATCACTTGCCAGTTGTAAGCTTCGAAACGCTTCGGCGTGTCATCGGTGAACCAGCCTTCAACTTCACCATCAATCGAGATGCCGTTGTCGTCGTAGAACGCGATCAGCTTGTTCAAGCCCAATGTGCCGGCCAACGAGCCAACTTCATGGGAAATGCCTTCCATCATGCAGCCATCACCCAGGAACACGTAGGTGTGGTGATCAACAATGGAGTGGCCAGGGCGGTTGAATTGCGCGCCCATGACTTTTTCAGCCAAGGCAAAACCGACCGCGTTGGCGAGCCCCTGACCCAGCGGGCCCGTGGTGGTTTCAACGCCCGGCGTGTAACCCAGTTCAGGGTGACCCGGGGTGCGGCTGTGCAATTGACGGAAGTTTTTCAGGTCGTCGATCGACAGGTCATAGCCGGTCAGGTGCAGCAACGAATAGATCAGCATCGAACCGTGACCATTGGACAGCACGAAGCGGTCACGGTCAGCAAACGAAGGGTTGCTCGGGTTGTGCTTCAGGTAATCGCGCCACAGTACTTCGGCGATATCCGCCATACCCATAGGGGCACCGGGATGGCCGCTGTTGGCTTTTTGCACGGCATCCATGCTGAGTGCACGAATGGCGTTGGCACGCTCACGACGGCTGGGCATCGCTGTTCTCCTGGGTATTGAATAAATAAAACGAAACGGAAAAAAGGCGAGCATTTTCCCTCAGGCAACCCCTCGGGGCAATGACAGATAGTCAGTTGAGCCGTTTTTCCTGTGCTTAACCGTTCAATCGGCTGAGGAAATACCTCACAAGTCCGTCTATAGAGAGGGCAGCTTCCACAGCAGTGCCGGTTATCGATCAATATCAAAATGTTTTGATATTGATCTTGCGAGCAGCGGAACGGGTAACTAGACTGCGCCCCCATGAACTTACGCGTGCCTTCAATCCGCCATGACGATTGCGATGAGCTCTCCGCCTTGTGCAAGGCTGGGGGGGATCCGCTGCGACTCAATGTGCTGCGCGCGTTAGCCAACGATTCATTTGGTGTACTGGAACTGACGCAGATTTTCGCCACCGGCCAGTCAGGCATGAGCCATCACCTCAAGGTGTTGTCGCAAGCCGGCCTGGTGGCAACGCGACGCGAAGGCAATGCGATTTTTTATCGCCGGGCCCTGCCCCATACCGAACTACGGGGCGGCAAATTGCACGCCGCGTTGCTGGACGAGGTGGATAACCTGACCTTGCCCGCCGAAGTGCAAGACCGCATCAGCACCGTACATGTACAACGCGCGGCGGCTAGCCAGGACTTTTTCCTGCGCATTGCCGAGAAGTTTCGAGCACAGCAAGACCTGATTGCAGGCTTGCCGCAATACCGGGACAGCGTTTTGGCGCTGCTCGACAAACTGAGTTTCGAGCCAACGGCCACGGCCGTGGAAGTCGGCCCCGGGGACGGCAGCTTTCTGCCAGAGCTGGCCCGTCGCTTTCATCATGTCACGGCGCTGGACAACAGCCCGGTCATGCTTGAACTGGCCCGCCAGCTGTGTGAACGCGGGTCACTGGACAACGTCAACCTGATCCTGGCTGACGCGTTACAGGATGCACCGATCCAGGCCGATTGCGTGGTGGTCAACATGGTGTTGCACCATTTCGCCGCGCCGGCTGAAGCACTCAGGCAACTGGCCACCTTGCTGCAACCTGGCGGTAGCCTGCTGGTAACAGAGTTGTGTAGCCATAACCAGGCGTGGGCACGCGAAGCGTGCGGCGATCTGTGGCTTGGTTTTGAACAAGATGATCTGGCCCGTTGGGCCACCGCTGCGGGACTCGTTCCCGGGGAAAGCCTCTATGTAGGCTTACGTAATGGTTTCCAGATTCAGGTCCGCCACTTTCAGCGACCGGCTGGCAACACTCACCATCGGTAATTATTAGGAAACCGTCGAGATGAGCGAATACTCCCTTTTCACCTCCGAGTCCGTGTCTGAAGGGCATCCGGACAAAATCGCCGACCAGATTTCTGACGCGGTGCTGGACGCCATCATTGCTGAAGACAAGTTCGCCCGCGTGGCGTGCGAAACTCTGGTGAAAACCGGCGTAGCAATCATCGCAGGCGAAGTGACCACTTCGGCCTGGGTTGACCTGGAGCAGATCGTTCGTGACGTGATCACCGACATCGGCTACACCAGCTCCGACGTAGGCTTCGACGGCGCAACCTGCGGCGTGATGAACATCATCGGCAAGCAGTCCCCGGACATCAACCAGGGTGTAGACCGCGCCAAGCCAGAAGATCAGGGTGCCGGCGACCAGGGCCTGATGTTCGGCTATGCCAGCAACGAAACCGACGTGCTGATGCCTGCACCGATCACCTTCTCCCACCAACTGGTTCAGCGCCAGGCCGAAGCCCGTAAATCCGGCCTGCTGCCTTGGCTGCGTCCAGACGCCAAGTCTCAGGTGACGTGCCGTTACGAAGGCGGCAAAGTGGTCGCAATCGACGCCATCGTGCTGTCGACCCAGCACAATCCAGAAGTGTCCTACAAAGACCTGCGCGAAGGCGTGATGGAACTGATCGTCAAGCACGTGCTGCCGGCTGATCTGCTGCACAAAGACACCCAGTTCCACATCAACCCGACCGGCCAATTCATCATTGGCGGCCCGGTGGGTGACTGCGGCCTGACCGGCCGTAAGATCATCGTCGACACCTACGGCGGCATGGCCCGTCACGGCGGCGGCGCGTTCTCGGGTAAAGACCCGTCCAAAGTGGACCGTTCGGCCGCTTATGCCGGTCGTTATGTGGCCAAAAACATCGTCGCCGCCGGCTTGGCTGAGCGTTGCGAGATCCAGGTTTCCTACGCTATCGGCGTCGCTCAACCGACTTCGATTTCGTTGAACACCTTTGGCACTGGCAAAATCTCTGACGAGAAAATCATCAAGCTGGTGCGTGACGTGTTCGACCTGCGTCCGTACGCCATCACCACCATGCTTGACCTGCTGCACCCGATGTACCAGGAAACCGCCGCTTACGGTCACTTCGGCCGCACGCCGCAGACCAAGACAGTGGGCGACGATACCTTCACCACGTTCACATGGGAGCGTACCGACCGCGCTGAAGAACTGCGCGCTGCTGCCGGCTTGTAAGTAAGCCCCAAGCCCCGGACAGGCGACTGTCCGGGGCTTTTTTGTGGCTGCGTTTTGTGTAGGAGGGGCCCTTGGATCAAAAGCCAGATCAAAAGATCACGAGCAAGCTCGTTCCCACAAACTCTGCCATCCGTAGGAGCAGCCGGTCGACGCTCGATTGCTCGCGATCTTTTAAACATCAAAACATCGCGAAGCCTGTGTACCCGAAATACCCGGCAACCCTCTGCCCTCCCGCGCTAAAAATCCCCCGCTAGCCTTAAGCATCCACCCCGAGCAAGGACGCTCACGATGCTGGCCAAAATACGAATGCTGTGCGGGCTATGGCTCGTCTCGCTGACCTTCCACAGTCACGCCGCCTGCCCCCCTTTCGCGGAATACTCGGCGTTGCAACACCAGCTAAATACCTGGGACGACCACTATCACCGGCAGGGCCTTTCACTGGTCAGCGACGCCACCTACGACCAAGCACGCGCACGCTTTGAACAGTGGCACCGCTGCTTTCCCGAAGCGCCTGTGGATAACCCGTTGCACACGGCAAGCGGCCCTCTCGCCCACCCCATCGCCCAGACCGGGCTGGACAAGCTGCCTGATGACCACGCCGTGAACGCCTGGCTCAAAGGTCGCCTGGGTGTTTGGGTACAGCCCAAAGTGGACGGCGTGGCGGTCACGCTGGTCTACCGGCAAGGGCAGTTGCAACAGGTCATCAGCCGGGGCGACGGGCAAACCGGGCAGGACTGGAGCCATGCGGCGCGCAGCGTCAGTGCCATTCCCCGGCAACTGGCGCAGCCTGTCGATGCGGTGTTGCAGGGCGAATTGTATGAACGCCTGCCCGGCCATATACAAGCCACGGCGGGCAGCTTGAATGCACGCAGTACCGTCGCCGGATTGATGGCACGCCACGCGTTGAACCCCGAGCAGGGCACCGGCATCGGCCTGTTTGTATGGGACTGGCCCGACGGGCCACCCTCCCAGGCCGAGCGCCTGCAACAGTTGGCCGCGCTGGGGTTCACTGACAGCCTGCTGTACAGCCAGCCTATCGAGCACTTTGACCACGCCAGGCATTGGCGCGAACAATGGTTTAACAACCCGCTGCCGTTCGCCAGTGACGGGGTAGTGCTGCGCCAAAGCCAGCGGCCTGACGCGCGGCGCTGGCAGGCAAAGCCACCCCACTGGGCAGCCGCATGGAAATACCCGCACGCCCAGGCGCGGAGTGAAGTACGCAAGGTCACGTTCGCTATCGGGCGCACCGGGCGCATCACGCCTATGCTCACGCTAAAACCCGTGCGCCTGGATGACCGTCAGATCAAACATATCAGCGTGGGCTCGCTGCGACGCTGGCAAGCCTTGGACATTCGCCCGGGCGATCACGTTGCCATCAGCCTGGCCGGCATGACCATTCCCCGGCTCGACCACGTGGTGCAGCGCACCTCAGCGCGCATTGAAGTGACGGTGCCCAACCCCGATAACTTCCATGCCCTGAGTTGCTGGCAACCCACGGCCGGGTGCGAGAGCCAGTTCCTGGCGCGTTTGAACTGGCTGAGCGCCAAGAAAGGCCTCGCTATGCCATTTGTGGGCCCCGGCACTTGGCGCACGCTGGTTCAGAGCGGACGACTTCACAACCTGGTCGATTGGTTAACCCTGGACGCCGCGCAGCTTGCTAACATTAACGGCTTGGGCGAACGCAGCATCGACCGTTTGCTCAAGAGTTTTCAAGGCGTACGGCAACAACCGTTCGAACGCTGGGTCAAGGCCATCGGCCTGCCACCCACCGGTGACGCGCCATTGGGGCAGTCATGGCAAGCGCTGGTCGCCCGTGACACCCTGGCCTGGCAAGCGTACCCAGGCATAGGCACACAGCGAGCGGCGCAATTAACCGCTTTTTTGCATGATCCAAACGTACAAGCTTTAAGTGATTCATTACGCGCGGCCAACATAGACGGCTTTGACTAGACGCCGCGAAGCCCGCAGCATTGCCTTTTTAAAGCGTGATCATTTTCATCTTTTGTCATGGAGCCTTTTATGAAACTTTTTTCACCGCTCGCCCTTTTCACTGTCTGCGGCCTGCTGGCCGCCCCGCTGATGGCAGCGGACAAAACGCCAGAACTCACAGGCTGCGCTGCCAAAAAGCAGGCCATCAGCCTGCAGCTTGAGCAAGCTCGCGCCCACGGCAACAGCAACCAGGTCGCGGGCCTGGAGAAAGCCCTGAGCGAAGTGACTGAGCACTGCACAGACGCTGGCCTGAAGAAAGAGCGCGAAAACAAGGTGCTGGATGCCAAGCACGATGTCAGCAAACGCCAGGCCGACCTGGACAAGGCCATGAAGAAAGGCGATCCCGACAAAATCAACAAACGTAAGGAAAAACTGGCCGAGTCGCGCAAAGAACTGCAAGAAGCGCTGGACCAGCTAGACCAGTAACGCATTAACGGCAGGAGCGGCCGGTCGATGCCCGATTGCTCCCGCAAAGCCCCCGGCCTCAGTGATTTCTGAATGCCTTGTGGCACGCACTGCACGTGTCTTCGACTTTCTGCACCGCTGGCATGAGGTTGCTGGCTTTGTAGGGCTGTAGCTGGCTGACGTTCACCAGCTCGCCGGTCGCCGCTTCAAGCTGACGGGCCAGTTCCTGAAAATGCGCCTGCTTTTGCCACACCTCATCGGTGGCGTTGGTCTGATCAGACTCTTTGACCTGCGGGAAGTGCTTCCAGGGTTCATGAGACAGCGCATCGAGTTTGACCGCCCCCTCGGTAAAACGTGGGCCGTCGAACGCAATACGCCCGCGCAGCATGCCGCCCAGGTCTTCACTGGTCTTGAGCATTTGCTTGAAAATAGCTTTACGCTGGCCCAGCGGCGAATCAGGATCGACCCCGCCACACGCCGCCAGTGTCAGGCAGGCCAGGAATACAACTGTCAGTCGTTTAAACATCAGGGTGGCTTCACATCACACAAATCGGCCGCCAGTATCCCCGTGTCATCCACAAAGACCAATACCCTTATTGAATAGAGGGTTGCCTTGAAGGCTTTCCAGCCTCGGCAACCCACGAAGGAACATCGTTGATGAATAGCTTTTTCAAGCCGCTGGCCTGGGCCTTCCCCGCTGTCATGTTGTTGGCCGGTTGCAATGGCACCGACAAGGACACCGCAAAACCCGAGCCTCACACCACCTACAGCAAAGCTGACTGGAGCGCCCTGCCGGAAGTGACCGGGGCCGACCTGCAAGGCGGTTTCACGTCCTGGCGCAGCGCCTGTACCCGGCTCAAGGCCGACCCGAACTGGGGCAACCTGTGCAGCGAAGCCGCCCGCCTGCCGGCCAGCCCCAGCGTGGCTGAAATCAGCAGCTTCCTGCAGACCCACCTCGACGTGTACAGCCTGCGCTCGGCCGAAGGCAGCAACGACGGGTTGATCACAGGCTATTACGAGCCGGTCTACCCCGGCAGCCTGAAACCTACCGCCACGGCCAACGTACCGATTTACGGTGTGCCGCCGGATTTGATCGTGGTGAACCTGGACAGCGTCTACCCCGAACTCAAGGGCAAACGCCTGCGTGGCCGCCTTGAAGGGCGCGTGATCAAGCCCTACGACACGGCTGAAACCATTAACAACAAAGGCCTGGATGCGCCCGTACTCGCGTGGTTGACCGACCCCATGGACCTGCAGTTCTTGCAAATCCAGGGCTCCGGCCGGGTGCAACTCGATAATGGCCGCCAGTTGCGCATCGGTTACGCGGACCAGAACGGCCACCCGTACAAGCCCATTGGCCGTTGGCTGGTGGAGCAAGGTGAGCTGAAGAAAGAAGACGTGACCATGGCCACGATTCACGCCTGGGCGGCAGCACACCCGCAGCGCGTGCCTGAATTGCTCGCCAGCAACCCCAGTTACGTATTTTTCACCCAGAACCCCGACAGCAACGAAGGCCCGCGTGGTTCGCTGAACGTGCCACTCACGCCCGGCTACAGCGTAGCGGTGGATCGCAAAGTGATTCCGCTGGGCAGCCTGTTATGGCTGTCCACCACCGAACCCAACGGCCACCCGATCGTGCGCCCGGTGGCGGCCCAGGACACCGGCGGTGCGATTGCCGGTGAAGTGCGCGCCGACTTCTTCGTCGGCACTGGCCCGGCTGCAGGGCAACTGGCCGGCGACATGAAACAAAAAGGCAATATCTGGTTGCTGTGGCCAAAGGGTATGGCATTGCCGCAGTAAAAAACGCCGAAATCGTGTTCTCAGTTGGACCGACGGCCATGAGTCCGCCTGGTTTTTGATCGAAGGGCCCCCTTAAACCACGCTGGGCGAACGCCGGTTTTTGCGCAGCGGGCAACCCGGCGTTTGCTGCGCGACGGGGCGGCCCCTCCCGCGAGTGGCATCAGGCCGATACGCAAAACAGGCTCACCACCATCCCCATACCGATAAACCAGACGATTGAGCGAAGGATTGCCCAGTCGGCCAGATAGAAAATGATGTACAGCATGCGGCTGGTGATAAACAGCACCGCCAGTACGTCGATTGTCTCCTGCGGCGCATTGCCCACGATATCGGCAATGATCACCGCTGCCGCGAACGCCGGGGTCACTTCAAAGCTGTTGAGTTGGGCACTGTGCGCCCGCTTGGCAAACCCCTGCAGCCCATCGAGAAACGCACGCGGGTCATGGTTCTGTTTAGGCCCGAACTTACCGTCGCTGAACTTGGCAAACGCGGTACACACATAGGTCAGGCAGAAGGCTACCAGTACACACCAGAAAGCTACCGTCATAAGATTTTCCTTTTCTAAATGTTCAGCACTCGCAGGGTTGCCAGCACTGTAGACGCCTTTAATGTTGGAGGAATTAATTCTGCATATGTCAGCAGCGGTTTATAATACCTGCCGACCACTCTGCACCCGGTTCCACCCACACCCATACCCAAAACCGTCAGCGCCAGGCTCATTATTGAAGCTTTCGCACAGCTGACACACCGGCGTCGTATCGTGGTCCATACGGGGATGTTCTTTTACAACCATCGCCCCTCACTTGGCTCCGAATCGCTCGGGCCTTCCTTCACTCACGCCACCACAGGATCCCGGATGCTTGAGCTTGTTGCTGCGTTTATTTGCCTGACCTCTTTACTGACTTATGTGAATTTCCGATTTATCGGCCTGCCGCCCACCATTGGCGTCATGGTCACCGCCCTGCTGTTCTCACTGATTTTGCAGGGCCTGAGCGTGCTCGGCTATCCGGGCCTCGAAGACCGCGTGCAAGAACTGATCGGCCAGATCGACTTCGGCGATCTATTGATGAACTGGATGCTGGGTTTCTTGCTGTTTGCCGGTGCCTTGCACGTTAACTTCAACGATGTGCGCAGCTACCGCTGGCCTATCGGCCTGCTCGCCACCGTCGGCGTGCTGATCGCAACAACGGTAATCGGTAGCCTGGCCTACTGGATTTTCGGCCTGTTCGGCTGGCACATCAGCTTTTTGTACTGCCTGCTGTTTGGCGCGCTGATTTCCCCCACAGACCCGATTGCAGTGCTGGGCGTGCTGCGGACCGCCAATGCCTCCAAACCGTTGAAAACCACAATCGTGGGCGAGTCACTGTTCAATGATGGCACCGCAGTTGTGGTGTTCACCGTGTTGCTGGGCATTGTGCAACTGGGCGAAACCCCGAGCCTGGGGGCCACGGCGATGCTGTTCGCGCATGAAGCCATCGGCGGTGTGGTGTTCGGCGGGTTGATTGGTTATTTGGTGTACCGAATGATCAAAAGCATCGAGCAGTATCAGATCGAAGTGATGCTGACCCTTGCGCTGGTGATTGGCGGCTCGGCCATGGCCAGTGAGCTGCATGTGTCCGCGCCGATTGCGATGGTGGTGGCCGGGTTGATCATCGGTAACCTGGGCCGCAACAAGGCCATGAACGACATGACCCGCCGCTATATGGACGGTTTCTGGGAACTGCTCGACGACATGCTCAACGCCTTGCTGTTTGCACTGATCGGCATGGAACTGTTGCTGCTGCCGTTCTCGTGGCTGCACCTGCTGGCCGCCAGCGTATTGGCCGTAGCGATCTTGCTCTCGCGCCTGCTGACCGTGGCACCGGCCATTGTGTTGCTGCGCCGCTGGCGCAACGTGCCGCGCGGCACTATCCGTATCCTGACCTGGGGCGGCCTGCGCGGCGGTGTTTCAGTGGCCCTGGCGCTGGCCTTGCCGCTCGGCCCGGAGCGCGACTTGATCCTGAGCATCACCTATATCGTCGTGCTGTCATCGATCCTGTTCCAGGGCCTGACCATCGGCAAACTGGTGAGTCACGTCACAAAGGACACCCCCGCGCCGGCCGAAGCAGACCGCGCGCATTAAGCCCTTCTCTGGCGGCGCTTGAGCCGCCAGAACACCGGCTGTGACCCTGTCACCGCCGGATCCCCCGACAACTGTCACAGTTATTTCAGCATATTGCTGCTTACCTCCTGCGCTTCCCGGCACGTTGACTACACTCAGCGTTCGCTGGATCGATTTTCCCTTGGCATGACCAGACAACCTAAAGCGGAAAAGGAGAAACGGATGTCATCACCCTCTGCGTCAAGCGGGCACCGTCTCGGTGCCAATATTCTGATCGTCGCCGCCGTGATCGCCCTGTGCATCACTGCCTGGCGCTTCTTTACGCCGCTGTCCGGGGTCACAGACTCTGGAGGGGCGATGGTCGCGATGCTGGCCGAGGTTGTGTTGATCATCCTCGGCCTTTTGTTGCTCAAGTCCCACACCGGCGGGTTTAGACGTTTCATCCTGTTCCTGGGGTGGGTGGGTGTTATCGGGACATTCATTGCCGCACTCTTCCTGCACGGGTGGTGGACCGCCGCCGTGATCGCCGTGGCCGCGCTGGGTGTCGTCATCGAAACCTTTAGCCACACGCCAACCAGGAGCCTGTGAGATGAATGGAATGAAAAAACATCTGTTGGCCACCCCCGCGCTGTGCATGTTGGCCAGTATGTCTGGCGCACACGCCGACACCTATACCGTGCCACCACCGTTACTGGCCACGGCCACCCTGTCAGCCGAAGAGGCCAAGCTGCCGCTGCCCAACGGCAAGGAGTGGGACACGTTCCACGGCCAGTTGAGCGCGCAAAAATACTCGCCGCTTACCCAGATCAATAAAGACAACGTCGGCAACCTGACCAAGGTGTGGCAATACTTCACGGGCGACATGTCCACCGGCACCGGCAAGCTTCCCCCATCGGTCTGGTCGGCCACGCCGATCTTTGCCAACGACACCTTGTACGTCGGCACCCCGTTCTACCGCATCATTGCCCTCGAACCCGAGACCGGCAAAGAGAAGTGGACCTTCGATACCAAATCACCGCTGGTGGCCGAAACCCAGCCTGCGCTGAAATCCCGGGGCGTGGCCTACTGGCAGGAGCAGAACCCCAAGGCGGGCGAGGCCTGCCAAAAGGTGGTCTACCTGGGCACCATGACCGCGCAACTGTTTGCCGTTGATGCCGACACCGGCAAGCCGTGCGAAGGCTTCGGCAAAAACGGTGTGGTTGACGTTAACCAATGGAACACCCAGAACCCCAAATGGCCGTTGTCGGTGCTGCAGCCGCCTACCGTGATCGGTGACAAGCTCATCGTTGGCTGGGCCGGTAAAGACTGGGAGTACGAAGTCGAGTCCCCTGGCTCGCTGTTTGCACTCAACGCCCGTACTGGCGAACTGGAGTGGGAATTCAAGCCTATCCCAGAAGAGGAAGCAGGCAAAACCGGCACCGCCAACATCTGGACCGCGATGTCCTATGACCCGTCCCTGGGCCTGCTGTACATCCCGGTTTCATCGCCATCACCCAACTACTGGGGCGGCAACCGGACCAACGCCATTCCGTTGGGCACCTCAACCACGGCGCTGGATATAAACACCGGCAAAGTCGTGTGGTCGCGTCAGTGGGTTCACCATGATATCTGGGACTACGACATCAACTCGGCCCCGACCCTGATGGACATCACCGTCGATGGCAAGCCAGTAGCGGCGCTGGTTCAGGCGACTAAAATGGGCTTCCTGTTCACCGTTGACCGGCGCACGGGCGAAGACATCTGGCCGATTGAAGAACGCCCGGTACCGCAGGGCGACGTGGCCGGTGAAGTCTACTCACCCACCCAACCGTTCCCGACCAAACCCGCGCCGTTACTGGACCAGTCCAAAAAACCGGCCATCTGGAAACCGGCAGACATTGTTGGCTTTGGTCAGTGCTCGAAAATGTGGGATGACCTGGTGTACGACGGCATGTACACGCCGCCCAGCACCAAGGGCGCAGGCGCTTTGGCCTACCCGGACAGCGCCGGTGGCGTGCAATGGGGGGGCGTAGCGTTCGACCCGGTCAGCCAGGTGGCCGTGGTCAACACCTCGCATATCGTGCAAATGATCAAACTGTGGGACCGCGCGTCTTACGACAAACAACCGAAGGAGTCCGGTAACGAAAACGGCTTCTACCCACAGATCGGCGCGCCGTTTGGCCTGTCGCTGCTTAACGCTCAAAACTGGGCAGGCATGCCGTGCTGGGCACCGCCTTTCGGTGAGATCGTTGCCATCGACATGAACACCGGCGATGTGAAATGGCGCCGCCCGATGGGCGCTGTTCAGCAGTGGGGCTGGTACATGCCTGAAGACATGGGCTCACCGACCATTGGCGGCCCGGCCATCACCGCAGGGGGCGTCGTGTTTATCGGGGCCTCCATGGACGCCAAAGTCCGCGCCTACTCCCTTGAGGACGGCAAGGAATTGTGGTCTGACATCGTGATGGCACCCGCTGTGGCCAACCCGGCCGTGTACGAATACAAAGGCCGGCAGTACGTGGCGTTTGTGGCCGGCGGCAACTCGATCATGAAGGATCAAGTGGGCGACCAAGTGGTGGTGTACGCACTGCCGAAGTAAGCCGTGTAAATCTCACAGGGCCTGCCAGGCCCTGTGAGAGCAACGCTGTAGGCTGTTGCACCGCGTCAACGGCTACGGCCCTTATCTCCCCCCTCTATGCGCTGTAGTTGTTCACTCGCGCGCTCGGCAAACAGTTGCAGCAACCCTTCCAATTGATGCACCGGGGCCTCGTCGGCTCGGGTCAGCGCATACAGCGTGATCGGTAACGCCGGGGTCAACGGACGAATCACGGTGCTTGCCCGCGAAGCACCCAACGCCGTGAACGGGTCGATCACGGCCAACCCCGCGCCAGACTCCACCATCGCCCGCGCCAGCGAATAGGTCTGCACCGCAATGTTGATGCGCGGTGGCGGCTCAATCGCTTTGAGGTAACTGTCCAGTTGCGCAAACAATGGGTCAGTGTTGCTCAGGCCAATCAGCGGTGCATCCGCCAGGTCCTGCAACGCCAACGGCACGCCCTCGCGGTCATCCGGCCACAAACCTCGTGGGGCCAGTGCCACCAGCACACCGTGGGCCAGCGCCTGGGCTTTGAGCCCTGGGTGGTCAGGGCGTTTAAACGTCAACGCCACGTCCAGTTCCCGCATCAGCAGGTTTTGCACCAATTCACGGCTGTGCGCGCTCGCCAGTTCGCAACGGATATCAGGGTAACGCCGCGTCCACTCGCCTATCACCGGCGGCAGTAACGACAGTGCCAGCGCCGGTGTGCTGCCAACACGCAAGCGATGCCCCGGTGTACGCCGCAAGCTTTCGGCCAAACGCTGCACGCCTTGCACACTCTCGCTGACTTTTTCGACCTCACGCTCCAGCAACAACGCTTCAGGCGTGGGTTGCAGTTTGCCGCGCACGCGCAAAAACAACGGGAACCCCAGTTGCATTTCGGCATGCTGCAGCACTTTGCTCACCGCCGGTTGCGACACGTGCAACAACTGCGCGGCAGCACTGATGGAGCCGGTCTGGCGAATCGCCTGGAAAATTTCAATATGTCGCAAGCGCATGGCGGCCATCCATAACCTTTGTTTATGGGGTAAGTATCTTTAATCATTGTTCGCGGCGTGTCACCTGCCCCTAATCTGAAACCCGCACAACAGTGGGCTAAGGATTAACATGGGACAGCGCGTTTGCATCATCGGCGGTGGGGTTATCGGGCTGGCAACAGCATATGCCCTGGTGCGCGATGGCTTTGAAGTCAGCGTGATAGAAGCCCGCCCCACGCTTGCCAGCCAGACCAGTTTTGCCAATGGCGGCCAGTTGTCGTACCGCTATGTGGCACCGTTGGCCGATGCCGGTGTGCCGTGGCAGGCGCTGGGCTGGATGCTGCGCGGTGATTCGCCCCTGAAGTTGCGCCCGCGCATGGACCCGGCGCAATGGCGCTGGCTGGCCTCTTTTGTGGCCGCGTGCCGCGGGTCGGTCAACCAGCGCAACGGGGCACACCTGTTGCGCCTGGCGCTGCTGAGCCAGGCCACCTTGCAACAATGGCGCGATGAAGATCACCTGGACGGGTTTGCCTGGCGGCGCAACGGCAAACTGGTGGCGTTTCGCGAGGCATCGAACTTCGCCAAGGCCCGTCAAAAAGTGGCCAACAGTTCCTTTCAGCAAGCGCTTTCAGCCCACGAATGTGCGGCTCTGGAACCCGGTTTGCAGGGCTCAGCGTTTGTCGGCGGCATTTACACCCCCGATGAAGAAGTTGGCGATTGCCACGCGTTTTGCCAACACCTGTTCGCCCGTTTGCAGGCGTCAGGGCGCTGCACATTTTTATTGGGTAGAACCGTCACCCGCCTTCATCACGAGCACGGTGAGGTCAAGGCCGTGCACATGGGCGACGAGGTGCTGCCGGTCGATCAACTGGTGCTCGCGGCGGGGCACAACAGCCCGGCGCTGAGCCTGCCGGGGCTTAACCTGCCGCTGTACCCGCTCAAGGGTTACAGCCTTACCTTGCCCCTGACCGACCCGGCCAAAGCCCCCGATGTGAGCATTACCGATTACGACCGCAAGATTGTGTACGCCCGCATTGGCCAGCAATTGCGCATTGCCGCGATGGTCGACATCGTCGGTTTCGATACGTCGCTCGACCCCAAACGGCTCGCACAAATGCGTCAGTTGGCCCAAAGCACCTTCCCGGAGGCTGGCGACTACGCACACGCCATTGAGTGGGCGGGCATGCGCCCGGCCACCCCCAGTGGCGTGCCGATTCTGGGGGCCAGCGGCTATCGCAACCTGTGGCTCAACCTGGGCCACGGCGCACTGGGCTTTACCCTGGCCTGCGGCAGCGGGCGCTTGCTGAGCGAACTGATTGCGCAGCGTAAAACCTCCATTGACCTTCAAGGCCTGGCCTTACAGGCCGCCTGAACACCCACCCACACCACAAGGAAATGCCCGATGACGATTCACCGCATTCACAGCAATGACCGTTTGAGCGCCGCGGCGACCTTTGAGGCGTTGGTGTTTCTGTCCGGGCAGGTACCGACCCAGAGCGAAGACATTACCGCGCAGACCCAGGAAGTCCTGCACAAGATCGACGCCTTGCTGGCCGAAACCGGCAGCGACAAGGACCACATCCTCAACGCCACGATTTACCTGCAAAACATCGAGCGCGATTTTGCGCCCATGAACGCGGTATGGGCCGCCTGGCTGTCAGCCGGTAAAGCGCCTACGCGCACCACGCTGCAAGCACAACTGGCACGGCCGCAAGTGCTGGTGGAAATCAGCGTGATTGCTGCACGTCGTTAATCAGCTTGAAACCGGAGAATAAGAAGATGAAAAAACTTACCTTGATCAGTTGCACGTTGGGCCTTTTGCTCAGCCACTCACTGCACGCCAGCGAAGCGTCGCTGCAAGGCACCCTCAAAAAAGTCGCGGATTCGGGGACCATAACCCTGGGTTATCGCGATGCCTCGGTGCCTTTCTCGTATGTGGGCGATAACAGTGGCAAGCCGATGGGCTACTCGGTGGACCTGGCCAACAAAATTGTCGAGCGCATCCAACAACAAACCGGCCGCACGCCGCTGAAGGTCAAGTACAACCTGGTGACCTCGCAAACCCGCATCCCGCTGGTGCAAAACGGCACGGTGGACCTGGAATGCGGATCAACAGGGGTGACCGCCGAACGGCAAAAGCAGGTGGCGTTTTCGTACGGGTTTATCTACGTCAAAGGCCAATTGCTGACGGCGAAAGACAGCGGGATCAACGGCTTTGACGACCTGCGCGACAAAAACGTCGTGACCACGGCGGGCACCACTAACGAGCGTTTCCTGAAAAGCTACAACGCTGACCACAAAATGAACATGAACGTGATCAGCGCCAAAGATCACGGCGAAGCGTTCAAGATGCTCGAAACCGGCCGCGCGGTGGCCTTTTACATGGATGACGCACTGCTGTATGGCGAACGCGCCAAAGCCCGCGATCCGCACAAGTGGGTCGTGGTCGGCAACGAGCAATCCCGCGAAATCTACAGTTGCATGGTACGCAAAGATGACCCGCAGTTGCTCGCAGTGGTCAACCAGGCGCTGGCGGACCTGTATCAGTCAGGTGAGATCAACACCGTTTACCAGCGCTGGTTTGAACAGCCTATTCCACCGAATGGCCTGAACCTGGAGTTCCCTATGACCGCCGAACTGAAACAGATCATCGCCAAGCCGACGAGCGACCCGGTGGAGTAAACCTGACGGTCTCTCTGTAGCCGCCTGCGAACGGCGGCTACAGAGCCAACCGGATCAGGACGCCCACGGCGACTGGCGGATGATGTCGACAAAGTTCATGGGCTTGAAGGTGGGATCGATGTCCACCAGCACATCGGCGTTGACGGTGCCGAACGTGGTATCAGGCCGGTGTTTGAAACCGTTGGCGAACGCGCAGAGGATGCACGCCTTGAAGCCTTCGCCGCGCGGGTGCGCATGCACCACGGCCTCGCGCTGCTCCGCTGGAAAGGCGGCGTAATCAATCCCCAGCACGTCCATCTCAACACCCGCTGTCACCAATGCCACGTTTGGCCGCAAATGCTGCGGTACCCCCGGCGTGGTATGCAGCGCAATGGCCAGCCAGACCTGCTCGATGTCGTCGTCGCTCAGGCCGAACGGCTTCATAAAGGCCTTGGCGCTGTTGGCGCTGTCCACTTCAAAACGCTCAAGGTCCGTGCGATGGTCTTCCATCAGACCCAGGTCGTGGAACATCGCCCCCACGTAAAGCAATTCAGGGTCATAGGCCAATTGCTTGCGCTGACCGCTCAGGGCACCAAACAAGAACACCCGCCGCGAGTGGTGATACAGCAGATCGGTTTCAACATCGCGGATGTACTCTGTCGTTGCGTTGGCCAAGGCACTGTCCGGGATGGCGATGCCTGCAATGGTCTGACTCATGGCGAACTCCTCGATTCGGTGCCGCAGCAGCACCGTCAGGCCCAGTGTGGGCCGCGTCACCGATGGCAACAATCGACATAAAGGTGCGATTCGTGCCAATCAGGTGACAGTCACGGCCAATGGCCCGAGTCTGCTTGCCGACCTCCAATGAGTGGGGTATTTCATCGCTTACTTCTCTGACGGTGGCCCCTGATGACCCTCCATGTTGCGTTAATTGTTTTCCCCGGCGTACAGGCGCTGGATGTCACCGGCCCACTGGACGTGTTTGCCGAGGCCAATGCCTTCCTGCCCCCGGATGAGCGTTATACGCTGGAGGTGATTGGGCTTGAAGCGGGTTTGCTGAGTTGTTCGAACGGGCTCTCGATTCAGGCTCACCGGCATTTTTCCGAGGCACGGCACGGTTACGACCTGGTGCTGTGCGCGGGCGGGCCCCTGTTGCCCGAGCAGGATTTTGGCCCGGCGTTTACGGCCTGGTTGCGTACCGTATGCCGTCAGTCCCGGCGCTTCGGGTCGATCTGCAATGGCGCGCTTCTGCTCGCCCGGGCCGGGTTGCTGGAAGGTCGGCACGTCACCACGCACTGGAGTGATGTCGCCGCCCTCGCCCGCCTGTGCCCGAGTGCACAGTTGGAGGCCGACCGTTTGTATGTGCAGGACGGCAATCTGTATACCTCGGCGGGGGTCACGGCCGGGATCGACCTGGCGCTGTATGTGCTGAGCCAGGACCACGGCCCGCAGGTCGCCCTGAAGGTGGCCAAGCGGCTGGTGGTGGTCACCCAGCGCTCGGGCGGGCAGTCTCAATTCAGTCCGTTTTTGACACCCGTCACCCCTGACGATTCGCCGGTGGCGGCGGTGCAACGGCTGGTACAGGCCAACCTGCGCGCTGACCTAACCATCGGCGAACTGGCGCACGCGGCCAACATGAGCCCACGTAACTTCTCCCGAGTGTTTGCTCGTGACACCGGTATCACACCGGCACAGTTTGTAGAAGGGGCACGGGTGGACGCCGCCCGCGCCTTACTGGAAAACCCGGCGCTGGCGCTCAAGACCGTGGCGTATGCATGCGGTTTTCGCGATGCGCACCACCTGCGGACCGTGTTTGTGCGGCGCTTGGGCGTGTCGCCGCAGCAGTTCCGCACACGTTTTGCCGCGATGGTGTAGCGGCCTACATGCCTGTGTAGAAGTCCCAAAGGGACCTGGGTTAGAAATCGCCCCACAGTTGCTGAGCCACAGCCAATGCGACCACTGGGGCCGTTTCGGTGCGCAGCACACGCGGGCCAAGCCGAGCCGGTTGGAAGCCTGCCGCCTGGGCGTGTTCAACTTCGCGGTCAGTCAGGCCGCCTTCGGGGCCGATCAAAAAGGCCAGACGCGCCGGCTTGGCATGGCTAATCAGGGGCTCGGCCACCGGGTGCAGTACCAACTTGAGATCGGCTTCGGTGGCTTTGATCCAGTCGCTCAGCAGCACGGGCGAGTGAATCACCGGTACCCGCGAACGGCCGCACTGCTCACAGGCGCTGATCGCCACTTGCCGCCAATGCGCCAGGCGCTTGTCGGCCCGCTCATCCTTGAGCCGCACTTCGCAGCGCTCGCTCATGATCGGCGTGATTTCGGTGACACCCAGTTCGGTGGCCTTTTGAATCGCCCAGTCCATGCGCTCGCCCCGGGACAAACCCTGGCCCAAGTGAATGGCTAATGGCGACTCCACTTGCCCGACGAACGTTTCATCGATTAGCACTCGCACACGCTTTTTACCGACTTCCAGCAAACGCCCCAGAAACTCCTGACCCGAGCCGTCGAACACTTGCAGGGCATCGCCCTCGGCCATGCGCAGCACGCGGCCAATGTAATGCGCCTGGGCTTCAGGCAGCTCATGCTCACCAAGGCTCAAGGGCGCATCGATAAAGAAACGGGACAGTCTCATTTAAACTCTCTGAAAAAGCCCCTGTCGGCGCGGGCTTGCTCGCACCGACAGAGGATTAAAATTAACCCGGATCGCGAAAGTCTGGATGAAAGCTCGCAGGCACGGCCACGCTGACATCCGTACGCGTCGCGATATCGATCCCTTCGCTGGCTACTTCAGCCAGGAAGTCGATCTGCTCGGGGGTAATCACGTAAGGCGGCAAGAAATACACCACACTGCCCAGCGGGCGCAACAACGCACCCCGCTCCAGCGCGTGCTGGAATACTTTCAGACCGCGTCGTTCCTGCCACGGGTAAGCCGTTTTGCTGGCTTTGCCCTGAACCATTTCTATCGCCAGCACCATCCCCGTCTGACGTACTTCAGCCACGTGCGGGTGATCGGCCAAATGCGCCGTCGCGCTGGCCATGCGTTGGGCCAGGGCCTTGTTGTGCTCGATGACGTTGTCTTCTTCGAAAATATCCAGCGTGGCCAAGGCGGCAGCACAGGCCAACGGGTTGCCCGTATAGCTGTGTGAATGCAAGAAGGCACGCAAGGTCGGGTAGTCGTCGTAGAACGCGCTGTACACCTCGTCGGTGGTGACGCAAGCCGCCAACGGCAGGTAACCGCCGGTCAGCGCCTTTGACAGGCACAGAAAGTCCGGCGTAATACCGGCCTGCTCACAGGCAAACATCGTCCCGGTGCGACCAAAACCCACCGCGATTTCATCGAGGATCAAGTGCACACCGTATCGGTCGCAGGCTTCGCGCAGCAGCGTGAGGTACACCGGGTGGTACATGCGCATGCCGCCGGCACCCTGAATCAGCGGTTCGACGATGACTGCCGCGACGCTGTCGTGGTGTTCGGCCAGCGTCTGTTCCATGGCCACAAACATCGTGCGCGAATGCGCTTCCCAGCTCACGCCTTCAGGGCGCAGGTAGCAGTCGGGGCTTGGCACTTTGATTGTGTCGAGCAGCAAGGCTTTATAGGTCTCGGTGAACAGCGGCACATCCCCTACCGACATCGCGGCCATGGTTTCGCCGTGGTAGCTGTTGGTCAGGGTGACAAAGCGTTTTTTCGCGGCCTGGCCGCGATTGAGCCAATAGTGAAAGCTCATTTTCAGTGCCACTTCGATGCACGACGAACCGTTGTCGGCATAGAAACAGCGCGTCAGGCCTTCAGGCGTCATGTTCACCAGGCGCTCGGACAATTCGATCACCGGCTGATGGCTGAAGCCGGCGAGGATCACATGCTCCAGTTGATCCACCTGATCCTTGATGCGCTGGTTAATACGCGGGTTGGCATGCCCAAACACATTCACCCACCAAGAGCTCACCGCATCCAGGTAGCGTTTACCTTCGAAGTCCTCCAACCACACGCCTTCACCGCGCTTGATTGGAATCAGCGGCAGTTGCTCGTGATCTTTCATTTGGGTGCAGGGGTGCCATAACACGGCAAGGTCGCGCTGCATCCATTGATTATTCAGGCCCATTTCCACTCTCCTGGCGCTGGCTCCCGGCGTGTGCGGGTAAACAAGGGCGCAAGCCTATGCAATGCGCGGGCGCGTAACAAGCGGTTACGGGCCGTGTGTGGAGAACGAGCGTCAGGCGCAACCTGTCATTAACACGCGTTAATGTTTTCTTAATAAGGTCATCTCAGGCTACAGATCGTATTTATCGATACCTTGCAGCGAAAAAATGCGCTTTCATTCGATAGGTAAAGCGCTAGTCTTAGCCCCACGTTCCCACAGGATGTCGGCAATGCAACTACGTAACTCTTCTTCTCGCTATGGTGCCGTGAGCATATTCCTGCACTGGTCGGTGGCACTGGCGGTGTTTGGGTTGTTCGCATTGGGCTTGTGGATGGTCGGTCTCGACTATTACGACCCTTGGCGCAAAGATGCCCCAGACCTGCACAAAAGCATTGGCCTTACGCTGTTGGCGGTGATGATCGTGCGGGTTGTGTGGCGCTGGATCAGCCCGGCACCGCCGGCGCTTGACAGTTATAGCCGTGCCACGCGAATCGGTGCCAAATTTGGGCACGCGTTTTTGTACCTCAGCTTGTTCGCCCTGATGATCGCGGGGTATTTGATCTCTACAGCCGAAGGCGTTGGTATTCCTGTCTTTGGGCTGTTTGAAGTGCCAGCACTGATATCCAGCTTGCCCGATCAGGCTGATGTTGCTGGCGTTGTGCACCTGTGGCTGGCCTGGACCGTGGTGATTTTCGCGACGTTGCATGGTCTGGCCGCCTTTAAACACCACTTTATCGACCGTGATGCCACCCTGACTCGTATGCTGGGGCGCAAAGCGTGATGCTCAACCTCAACTCACAAGGAATAGAACGCATGTTGAAAAAGACCCTCGCCGCTTTGGCTATCGGTGCTGCACTGTTGACCGCTGGTCAAGCCATGGCCGCTGATTACAAGATCGACAAAGAAGGCCAACACGCCTTCATCGACTGGAAAATCAGCCACCTTGGCTACAGCTTCATTCACGGCACGTTCCGGGACTGGGACGGCACGTTCTCGTGGGACGCTGCCAAGCCTGAAGACAGCAAAATCGACGTCACGCTGAAAACCGCCAGCCTGTTCTCCAACCACGCAGAGCGTGATAAGCACATTGCCAGCAAAGACTTCCTGGACGTGAGCAAGTACCCGGAAGCGAAGTTCGTCTCTACCTCCGTTAAACCTACGGGCAAAGACACCGCTGATGTCACTGGCGACCTGACGTTGCACGGCGTGACCAAGCCAGTGACGTTCAAAGCAACGTTCAACGGCGAAGGCAATGACCCGTGGGGTAAAGAGCGTGCCGGTTTCGACGCCACCACCACGCTGAACCTGAACGACTTCGGTATCAAAGGCCCGGGCCCTAGCTCTCAGACCCTGGTGCTGAACATCTCGCTGGAAGGCGTGAAAACCAAGTAAACACACGTTTACGCGGCGTATAAAAAATGCCCCGGCTCACCAGCCTGGGCATTTTTTTATGCGCGCATGCCCATCACGCCCGTAGGAGAAGCCGTCCCGTCTTCGGTGTCGCGCTGTCGCGCTGTCGCGCAAAGAACTCAGGGCCCTTTAGATCAAAAGCCAGATCAAAAGATCACGAGCAAGCTCGTTCCCACAAACGCTGCCATCCGTAGAGGCGAGCTTGTTTGCGATCTTTTGATCTTCCATAAAAAACGCCCCGCGTCATAAGAGGCAGGGCGTTTTCAGGCAGGGCTTAACTCAGCGGTTGCGGGTCAGCAAGGCCGGTTTCTCACCTCGAGGGCGGTTCGGCAACTGATCCAACTGCTCTGGGGTCAGGACGCGATCCGTCTTGGACTCTTTGTGCATGATCTTCGGCTGATTCTCGCGCGGGCTGACAACCGCGGGCTCTTGGCGCTCATCACGGCGACGGGCCTGGCCGTCACGTGGCGAACCGCTGCGAGGGCCATTACGCTTGGCAGGCGGAGTGCCCGTACTGGCACCGCCTGTGCGCGGGGTGTTTTGACGCCCGCCGCTACGGGCCGGTGCCCCTGAACTCACGCTGGAACCTTGTGCCGGAGCACCCGGACGGCGGCCACGGCTCTGGTTGTTTTTGTTCTGGTACGGGCTGACGTAATCGGCGCGGTTACCAAAGTTATCCACATCGTCATCGCGGAACTCATCCGGCGCACGGTTGGCATCCGAACGCGGCGTTGGCTGACGCTGCTCACGGGCAGGCTGGGCTTCGCGAGGTTTTTGCTCGCGGGCCGGACGCTCACCACGCGCTGACGCCGGCTTTTCTTTGCCTTTGTCCTTGCCTTTGTCTTTACGACCGCCGCCGCCACCATTACCCGGGCCGTCGCCACGCGGGCCACGCGGCGGGTTGCGCGGGTTACGCACGTCGGGGCGCTCGCGCACTTCCGGCTTTTCGGCTTCAACGGTGCTGGCGTCAAACCCCATCAGGTCGCCATCAGCGATTTTCTGACGGGTCATGCGCTCGATGCTTTTCAGCAGTTTTTCTTCGTCGGGAGCGACCAGCGAAATCGCTTCGCCCGAACGACCGGCACGGCCAGTACGGCCAATACGGTGAACGTAATCTTCATCGACGTTTGGCAGCTCGAAGTTGACCACGTGCGGCAGTTGGTCGATGTCCAGACCGCGTGCGGCGATGTCGGTAGCCACCAGAATGCGCACCGTGCCGGCTTTGAAATCCGCCAGGGCTTTGGTCCGCGCGTTCTGGCTCTTGTTACCGTGGATGGCCACAGCGCTGAGGCCGTGCTTGTCCAGGTACTCGGCCAACCGGTTGGCACCGTGCTTGGTGCGAGTGAACACCAGCACTTGCTCCCAGGCCCCTGCGGTAATCAAGTGAGCCAGCAACGCGCGCTTGTGGCTGGCGGGCAAGCGGAATACACGCTGTTCGATACGCTCGACCGTGGTGTTCGGTGGCGTGACTTCGATGCGCTCCGGGTTACGCAGCAGCTTGCCGGCCAGGTCGGTGATGTCCTTGGAGAACGTCGCCGAAAACAGCAGGTTCTGACGCTTGGCAGGCAAGCGAGCCAACACTTTTTTCACGTCATGGACAAAGCCCATGTCGAGCATGCGGTCCGCTTCATCCAGCACCAGAATTTCAACGTGGGACAGGTCAACGCTGCCCTGGCCGGCGAGGTCGAGCAAACGACCCGGGCACGCAACCAAGACGTCGACACCACGGGACATGGCCTGAACCTGTGGGTTCATGCCAACGCCGCCGAAAATGCAGGCACTGACAAACTTCAAGTCACGGGCATAGAGCTTGAAGCTCTCGTGCACCTGAGCAGCAAGTTCGCGGGTTGGTGTCAGCACCAGCACGCGAGGTTGGCGTGGGCCGTGGCGCTGGGATTTGTCCGGATGGCCATTGGGAAACAGCTTTTCCAGGATCGGAAGCGCGAAGCCGCCGGTTTTACCAGTACCTGTCTGAGCCGCAACCATCAAATCGCGACCTTGCAACACGGCGGGAATGGCCCGCTGTTGCACCGGAGTAGGCTCGGTGTAGCCCGCCGCTTCAATAGCGCGGACTAAAGCCTCGGAGAGACCGAGGGAAGCAAAGGACATGAGAAATCCTGTTTTAGTTAGGGCTTGGCCCAAAGGGATAGTCTTGCCTGGCGTGAATCGCGTTTAAGGTGACGCAATCCCGTCCGGTCCTGCTCCAGTCCTGAAGCCCCATTCAGGCCGCTCGCGCTGGCTTGAAGCTGCGCCGTAACGGAGGTTGAATGACGTGTACAAGGACGAGCGGCCGGGCGTAAGCCTAGCGGAAACCCGGAGTATAACAGAGCTAACACGGCGCACCGATTTCATGCTGCTCAACGGCTTTGTAACGCCGTACGGCACACACGCCGAAAACCTGTCGCCGCCGGCGCTGGCGGCGATAAGAACCGAAGGGCTTTCGCTCTGTGCATCAACACCGGGGCCGCTGCGCAGGCTGCGACAGCGGCTACACGGTTTTACTGCGACAGCTTCAGGTTGTTCCAGATCGCCAGGCTCGGCTCAGACTGGTTCAAGGTGTAAAAGTGCAGCCCCGGTGCGCCACCCTCCAGCAGGCGTTCGCACATCTCGCTAATCACCTGCTCGCCAAACGCTTGAATGCTCTGCACGTCGTCGCCATAGGCTTCGAGCTGCTTGCGGATCCAGCGCGGGATTTCAGCACCACAGGCGTCAGAGAAACGCGCCAGCTTGCTGTAGTTGGTGATGGGCATGATGCCCGGCACGATGGGTGTCGTAACACCCGCAGCTTCTACGCGCTCGACAAAACGGAAGTAGCTGTCGGCATTAAAGAAGTACTGGGTGATGGCACTGTCTGCGCCGGCCTGAGCTTTGCGCACGAAATTGGCGATATCGTCTTCGAAGTTACGGGCTTGCGGATGCATCTCCGGGTAAGCCGCCACGTCGATATGAAAGTGGTCACCGGTTTCTTCACGAATGAAGCTCACCAGATCATTGGCGTAACGCAGTTCACCGCTGGCCATGCCCATACCGGACGGCAGGTCGCCCCGCAGCGCCACAATGCGCTTGATGCCAGCCGTTTTGTATTGCGCCAACAGACCACGCAGGTCTTGCTTGCTGTCGCCTACACACGACAGGTGGGGTGCCGCAGGGATCTTGGCTTCGCTCTCCAGTTGCAGCACGGTGTTGATCGTGCGGTCACGGGTCGAGCCACCGGCACCGTAGGTGCAGGAGAAAAAATCGGGGTTATAGGCCGCCAGTTGGCGGGCCGTGGTCATCAGTTTTTCATGCCCAGCATCGGTCTTGGTCGGGAAGAACTCGAAGCTGAAACGACGGTCGGTAGGCATTGGGAATGCTCCCAGCTACAAGCTGCAAGCTTCAAGCGACAAGAGGGCGGTGCGCCAAATTCTCGCGCTCAAAGCTCGAAGCTCAAAGCTGCAAAAGTAAAAAAAAGAAGCCAGCTCCAAGACTCAAACCGCAAGCAAACAAATTGCTCTTACTTGCCGCTTGAAGCTTAGAGCTTTCAGCTACCGTCAGTAACGATACGCTTCAGGCTTGAACGGACCTTCAACGGTCACGCCGATATAGTCAGCCTGTTGCTGGGTCAGTTGAGTGACCACACCGCCGAAACCACGGACCATTTCCAGGGCCACTTCTTCGTCCAGCTTCTTGGGCAGCACTTCTACGGTCAGACGCTCAGCTTGCAGTTCAGCAGGCAGGTCAGCGTACTTCTGGGCGAACAGGAAGATCTGGGCCAGTACCTGGTTGGCGAACGAGCCGTCCATGATGCGGCTTGGGTGACCGGTGGCGTTGCCCAGGTTAACCAGACGGCCTTCGGCCAGCAGGATCAGGTAGTCATCGTTCTGTGGGTCGAACTCGCCAGCACCGGTACGGTGTACTTTGTGCACTTGCGGCTTCACTTCTTCCCATGCCCAGTTTTTGCGCATGAAAGCCGTGTCGATTTCGTTGTCAAAGTGACCGATGTTGCACACCACTGCGCGTTTTTTCAGCGCAGCCAGCATGTGTTTGTCGCACACATTGACGTTGCCGGTGGTGGTTACGATCAGGTCGATCTTGCCCAGCAGCGCAGCGTCGATGCTGGCGGCAGTGCCGTCGTTCTGACCGTTGATGAACGGCGAAACCACTTCAAAGCCGTCCATGCACGCTTGCATGGCGCAGATCGGGTCAACTTCGGACACTTTAACGATCATGCCTTCCTGGCGCAGGGACTGAGCAGAGCCCTTGCCCACGTCACCGTAGCCGATCACCAGCGCTTGCTTGCCGGACAGCAGGTGGTCAGTACCGCGCTTGATCGCATCGTTCAGGCTATGACGGCAGCCGTACTTGTTGTCGTTTTTGCTTTTGGTCACCGAGTCGTTCACGTTGATCGCCGGGATCATCAGCTCGCCTTTGGCCAGCATGTCCAACAGACGGTGTACGCCGGTGGTGGTTTCTTCGGTCACGCCGTGGATCTTTTTCAGCATGTCCGGGTATTTCTTGTGCAGCAGCTCGGTCAGGTCGCCGCCGTCGTCCAGGATCATGTTGGCATCCCAAGGCGCGCCGTCCTTCAGGATGGTTTGCTCCAGGCACCACTCGTACTCTTCTTCGGTCTCGCCTTTCCAGGCAAAAACCGGGATACCGGCAGCAGCGATAGCGGCAGCGGCCTGGTCTTGAGTCGAGAAGATGTTGCACGACGACCAACGCACTTCGGCACCCAGGGCAACCAGGGTTTCGATCAATACGGCAGTCTGGATGGTCATGTGGATGCAACCCAGAATCTTCGCGCCCTTGAGCGGTTGTTCTGCGGCATAACGGCGGCGCAGCCCCATCAACGCTGGCATTTCGGATTCAGCGATAAAGGTTTCGCGACGGCCCCATGGGGCGAGGGACATATCAGCGACTTTGTAGTCGGTAAAACCTGCAGGCGTGTTTACAGCGCTCATCAAGAGCCTCCATTCGTTTAATCGCGAATGGGCGCCGTTGTGCGTTTAGTGCCTGAACAGGGAGCCCTGATCAAACAACGCCCCATCCGAGCCTGACAGGTAATACCTGCTGCAGCGCCCCTCGGACAGGTGGCGGGAACGGTACTGGGTGAAAATGACCGTTTTGAAGCGGGTGAGATTATAGCGATCCGCGCCTGGGTTCCCAAGGGTTTATCCAAGCCTTTTTCATTTGCTTAATCGCGACCATAGTCGAAGCTTAATAGAGCTGACTGCCATGGTCTGCCATCATGGCCGGCATCTAAGGCAAAACGGTCAGGAGAGAATATGAATTTTCACACCCGCAAATGGGTAAAACCCGAAGACCTAAACCCTAACGGCACCCTGTTTGGTGGCAGCCTGCTGCGCTGGATCGACGAAGAAGCCGCGATTTACGCGATCGTTCAACTGGGCAACCAGCGCGTCGTGACCAAGTACATCTCCGAAATCAACTTTGTCAGCGCCTCGCGCCAGGGCGACATTATCGAGTTGGGCATCACCGCCACTGAATTCGGCCGCACCTCGATCACCCTGACCTGCGAAGTGCGCAACAAAATTACCCGCAAGAGCATCCTGACCGTCGACAAAATGGTCTTCGTCAACCTGGGCGAAGACGGCCTGCCCGCTGCGCACGGACGTAGCGAGATCAAATACGTCAAAGATCAGTTTCAGGATGACACCCGCATCGAAAACTGACAGGCCACGGTAAGCCATGACAGCAAGCGGCGTAAGACTCTCAATCAGTGGGTCTTCCCATCCTGTCAGACACCACCTGAAAGGCTCATCAATAGGGCCTTTCAGGTTTTTTATCGGCGGTAAAAAAGCGGGGCCTGATTTGTTTTTCAGCATCGTTCCGTCCGCAGACACGGGCCGCCCCCTTTCCCTAGGCTGCGCTCTCTTTCGGGGAATACCCCCGTGCACAGAGAGCCCACCCCATGAAAGTATCTGCCCCTGCGTTAACCACCGTTACGCCACCGGCCGTGCACACGGCACAGGCTGGCACGTCAACATCCCAATGCGCCACAGCACCGCTGGTCGAAGGTGTCGGTGCGCGCAAGTTAACCCTTAGCCGTCACAGCAATGGAACGGTAGAGGTTGAATTGTCGCGCCCGCCCGTCACCCAACTGGTGTTGAGTGGCGGCGGAGCCAAAGGCATTGCGTTCCCTGGTTTAGTCCACGCGCTAGAGCAGAACACGCTGCTAGACGGGCTTGAGGTCGTCTCTGGCTCTTCCGCTGGCGGGATATCCGCCGTGCTGATCGCCAGCGGTATGAGCGCCAAAAAGTTTGACACGCTGTCTGATGGCATCAAGCTCCCCGAATTGCTGAACAGCAAAAACACCATCGGTGCATGGTTACAAAATGCCAGCACCGCGGCGGGGGAAGTCGTCGGTAAAATTCCGGGAAAAGTCGGTAACGTCTCACAACTGCTACTGACGCTGCTGCCACGTTTGCAAACCAAGGCAGAGCCTCTGGAGGAGCTGCTGCGAAAGGAATCACGCCAATCGATCCTGGCGCATATCGCTGACATGCCCAGAGAGAAACGTTCGGCCGAGGTCATGAACATTGCTGACGATTTAAGCAATGGCCGCCCGGCCACCTTTCGCGACCTGGACGTGCTCAGCCAGCAGCTCCCGGCGATCAAGCAGCTCAATATCACGGGCACCGGCATGTTCGACGGCCGTGCGCAGCTGGTGGTTTTCAACGCCAGCCTGACGCCTGAGATGGATATCGCACGCGCAGCGCATATTTCTGGCGCACTGCCGCTCCTGTTTCAACCACCTGTAGAAGAGGGCATGGCGTATCAGCAGCACGCCGAGAAAACGGCCTTTCAGGATGGCGGTTTGCTGCTCAACACCCCAGTCTCGGCCCTGTACGAGCGTCCATTCAATCCGCATGCCTTGGGCACATCCGAACAACTGATTGTCAAATTTGAATCCGAGCCGCCCAAAAAGCCCGTTGATCGCGGAACGTTTGGCAGCGCGCTGGTCGACCGTTTTACTGGCGTGCCACACACGGCTAGCCACGAACTCACCCACGCAAAACTCAATGCATTGAGCGAACAAACCGTCACGCTACCCTTGAAAACAGAGCAGGGGGATTTTCGCAGCAAGATGAACGGCACAGTCAACTTCACCATGCCCATGGACATCAAGAACCACCTGCAAGCCCAAGCTCAGCAGGTGGTCAATGAGCACCTGCGCACCCGAAGTGCGGTGCGTGAACACCATCAATTTGATTCGATAGACGACGCCGTGCTGGCCATGGATGACGAGATGATCGCCAGTGTGACCCCCTCACTGCAAAAGGACTCAGCCAGCACCGGCGCGCTGCGGTTTCGCGAAGAGGCCCGGCAAGCCTTGCAGGCTCTGGACAACGCCATCACCGCTGCCAATTCAGCACCCTCCTTGAAGTTGACCCCTCAGCTGGGCGCTGCGCTGCGCAATCTCGACGCGCTCGCTACGCGCCCTCAGGAGGTCGAGTGGCTGGGCCGACAGCTCAATAACCCCAATCAACCCAATTACCAACAGCTGCTGCAAGCCATGAGCAAGGCACCCACCGCGGTCTCGAAGGTCTTGACCAGCGCCGTCGAACAGATGACAAAACGTGATATCGCGGTGATTGCCGAGAATTTCACGCGCGAAGTCATCTACCCCTCGTTATTCCGCCCAGGGCAACCGGATAGTAATGTGGCCCTGTTGCGGCGCGCCGAAAGCGACCTGGCCAACGCTCAATCGGCCGACGACTTCAATCGCTCGCTGGATGACATCGCCACTCACTACGTGGCGCGCCAGAAACCCTGGACGGCGTTCACCAACGCCACCACCGTAGAGATGGCCAAGGCCTGGCGAATCACCTGATTGCACCCGGTTCAACGCCGCCGGTAGCGGCGCATGAGCCGGACGCTTTAAATCACGTAATGCGCGATGGCCACAAAATGCAGCAGGCTGCCGGCGATCACAAACAGATGCCAAATGCCGTGGGCATGGCGCAGACGATGGTCAAGGGCAAAAAAGATAATCCCCACGGTGTACATCACGCCGCCCGCGGCCAGCCAGATAAACCCGGCGGTACCCAGCGCTGCCAGTAACGGCTTGACCGCGACCAGCACAATCCAGCCCATCACCGCGTAAATCACAATCGACAAAATACGGGCTTCGGAGCGCGGTTTGATCTCTTGCAGCATGCCCACCACCGCCATGCCCCACACGATGCCGAACAACGACCAACCCCACGGCCCGTGCAGCGTCACCAGGCAAAACGGCGTGTAACTGCCGGCAATCAACAGATAAATCGACAGATGATCGACCTTCTGCATGATCGGTTTCGCCCGCCCGCGCACGCTGTGGTACACCGTCGACACGCTGTACAGCACCACCAGCGTGACGCCATAAATCGCCACACTCACGATCTTTTGCGGGCTGCCATCCAGGCACGCCATCACCAACAGCCACACACTGCCCACCGCCGCTGCCACTGCCCCCACCAAGTGGGTCCAGGCATTGAGCTTTTCACCGTGATACATGGATATGCCCCTCAAATACCGATAGCGCGACTGTTTCACTCTGTTACGAGATAAGGGTCAGGGCTGCGAACTTAAAGGGCAATGCGGCGATCGTCGACTCAATAAAGAAATCTCCCTCTCGATCATCAGAAAAGTCCTCCTAGAACATAGGAGTGCTCGCATTGCGCCTCCCAAGTCAAAAAATTAAAACCTGACTGTTCCCCCAAAATCTGCAACGGACCCAAAGCCCATAGGATCGACCCCGGAGGTTACCCATGAGCAACCCTCCTTTCTGCCAGCCAACCCGGTGGGCTATTTTTTACAACTTCGCGTGGGTAGGGTTGCTCGGTTTTGGCGGGGTATTGCACGGAGCATGATGGCGGGGCTGATGCGTGGGCTTGCCGCATGCTGAGTCATTCACCCGCTGTGGTGCCCACCACCGCCAGCACCCACCGCTCCAGTGCCAGCAAGTCCGGAATTTTGGCCACATGCTCGCCCACTTGCACTGCAGCACGTTCCAACGGGCTGAGCGGTACGTCGACGAAACTCAGCTGGCTGTCGACCTTGTAAGAGCGCGGAATGCCTTGCACGGCCATCGCAATAAACTTGAGGCGAGGGTCGCCGCCCAAGGTGTTCAAAATGACGATGCGAGCCCGTGCACCAATCACCCGCGGGCAGCCGCAAGCGGCTTCAAAGCTGATGAGGGGCAGCACATGATCGCGCCAGGTGATCTGGCGCAGGAGCCAAGGCGGTGAGTCATGGCTGGGCTCACCGTCCTGCCAATCGATCAGTTGAGCAATCGCCACATTGGGTAGCAGCAGGTAACGGTCGGCCAAGGGCAATAACAGGCCAGTCAGGCTACCGACGCGGTGATCAAGCATGGAAGGTGCTCCAATAGGCGATGCGCTCCAGCAACACTGACTCCTGATACGGCTTACCCAGGTAGTCGTTGACGCCAATGGCCATGGCCCGGCTCTGGTGCTTTTGCCCCGTGCGCGAGGTGATCATGATAATCGGCAGGCCTTTGAGACGCGGGTCGTTACGCACCTGGGTCGCGACTTCAAACCCGTCCATGCGCGGCATTTCGATGTCCAGCAGCATCAGGTCCGGCAGGTGTTCTTCAAGCACGCTCATGGCATCCAGCCCGTCCTTGGCGGTGATGACATTCATGCCATTGCGCTCCAGCAGGCGACTGGTGACTTTGCGCACCGTGACCGAGTCGTCGACCACCAACACTAACGGTGGGCGCACTGACGGGCTGAACTCCAACACACCGCCCGCTTCATGACCGGCCTGCTGCAACGGCAGGCGCGCTTGGTGCGCGCGGATATATGCGAGCAGGTCAAGAATCAATACCACCCGGCCGTCGCCCAAAATGGTCGCACCCGACACGCCCTGCACCCCGGTAAATTGAGGGCCAAGGTTTTTGACCACAATCTCCCGCGACCCCGCCAGTGCATCCACTTGCAGCGCCACCCGCTGGTCTTGGCAATGCACCAACAGCACGGGCAACGATTGGTTTTCGCTAAGTCGATTGGGCCGGCCCACCGTCTGCAACAGTTCGCCCAAGTAACGCAGTTCGTACGTTTGCCCGCCATAGTGATAGGCCGGCGGGTTGAGCTGGTAAAAGGCTTCCAGTTCGTTGGGCATGACCCGCACGATACTTTCGATGCTGTTCAGCGCAATTGCGTATTGCTCGTCGGCACACTGCACCATCAAGGCCCGGTTGAGCGACACGCTGAATGGCAAGCGGATCTGAAAATGCACGCCCTGCCCCGCCACCGAGTCGATGGTCATGCTGCCGCCCAGCAAGCGGACTTCTTCGTGCACGACGTCCATGCCGACACCGCGCCCGGAAATCTGGGTGATTTTTTCAGCGGTGGAGAAGCCGGGTTGCAAGATGAACTGCAGTACGTCGCGGTCACTGATGGACACTTGCGGGTTGAGCAACCCGCGCAGGATGGCCTTGCGTCGCACCGCTTCAAGCGGCACGCCGGCACCGTCATCGCGCATGTCGAACACCACGTCGCCGCCCTCATGGGACAGCTCCAGCGTAATCAGGCCCTGCTCCGGCTTGCCGCTGGCGTGACGCACGCTGGCAGGCTCAAGACCATGATCCACGGCGTTGCGCAACATATGTTCGAGAGGGGCGACCATGCGCTCCAGGACGTTGCGGTCAATTTCAGCTTCGGCATTGATCACGCTGAACTCAACCTGCTTGCCCAGCTCACTGGCCACTTGCCGCACAATCCGCTTGAGGCGCGGCAACACCCGTTCGAACGGCACCATGCGCGAGTCCATCAGGCCTTCTTGCAACTGGGTGTTCACCCGTGCCTGCTTGAGCAACAGGCTGTAAGCATCCTGATTGCGGGCCGCCAGCGTCGCTTTTAGGTCGAGCAAGTCCGAGGCCGACTCAAAAAGCCCGCGAGATAACTGTTGCAACAGGGAATGGCGATCCATTTCCAGCGGATCAAACTCATCATAAGCCGCACCGTCGGCCTCACTGTGGGAGCGGCGGTGAAGTCGGCCCTGTGTTTCACCGTCCAGACGGCGCAACTGGTCATGCATGCGCTCCAGCGTCGTTTGCATTTCATTCAGGGCAACCTGGCCCTCGTTGACTTGCTGTTCGAGGCGCCCGCGAAGCATCGAGGCTTCGCCCGCCAGGTTGACCCAGTCTTCCAGCGACTCGGCGGGAACCTTGAGGGTATCCAACCCGGTGCGTTCCCCCTCGGGCAATGGGCCGAACGCCTGTTCCGCCTTGGCCGGAGCCGCTTGCAAGGTGCTGCGTTCAGTCTGGCGAATACGCTCGATCAACACGTGCGGCGACGGCACCGGTTGTGCACCGCGCAGGGCATCCAGCATCAGCGCCAATTGGTCTTGGCAGCGTTGCAGCAACGTGAACAGCTCGGGACCAGGTACCAGAAAGCCCGCCGAAATATCCTCGAACAGGGTCTCCAGTTCGTGGGCAAAGTCGCCAATAGCTGTCACTTCGACCATCCGCGCGCCCCCTTTGAGGGTGTGCAAGTCACGCAACAGGTTTTCGACTTCAAGCAGGTTTTGCGCATCCGCCTGCCAGCGCGCCAGCGCCGCGCCCGAGCTTTCCAGGATATCGAAAGCCTCGTCAAGGAAGATGTCCAGCAACTCCGGGTCACTGCCTGGGGTCACTTCAGCGGCTACAGCGTTCTGATCGCCCGGCGGGTTGCTGTAAAGACGAAACCGCCGAAGGGCATCCAACAGTTCCAGCGGTTCAACCAGAGGCGCTTGATGTTGCAGGTGTTCGAGCTGCATCGCCAACTGCGCATGGCCTTGTTCCAGCAAGCTGGCCAGCGCCGGTGTTTCACTCAGCCGGCGGTCCAGCAGCCCCTCATACACATGTTCAAGCTCATGGGCCAGATCACCGATCGGCCCAATATTGGCCATGCGTGCCCCCCCCTTGAGGGTGTGCAAATCGCGCTGTAAAGACGATAGCGGGGCCTGATTGTCAGGGTCACTCAACCAGCGCTGCAGGGCCTGGCTTGCGCTTTCCAGAATATCCACGGCTTCTTCAATAAAGATCGCGACCATTTCACACGCGAAGTCATCGTCTTGATCGGCTTCGCGGCCGGGCGATTTGAGCTGCGTTGTGGCAGCGCCCAACTCGGTGATGTCCAGCAGATGGCCACCCTCGCGTCGAATCAGCCCCGTTGCATCGGGTGCCAACCCTTCGTGCAGCAACGCATGCAGGGCCTGGATCCGCGCCGGTTGCGCAGTGATGTCCTGCCCCGCTGCCAGTTGGTCGAGCATGTTGATCAAGGCCTCATGAGCGCCTTCGACCTCATGAAAGAATCGCTCACTGACCACTACACTGCTTTCTTCCACAGCGCCATACAGGTCAAGCAAGGCTTCGCACAGCGCATCCACAGGTTGCAAACCCAGCAGGTGCGCGGACTCAGCCATATCGGTCAACAAATTCAATAAGGTGTCGAGGCCCTGGCGCTCATGCGGGTGCTCACGCCAGTGCTGCAGCAGGTCTTCCGTATCAAACAGGATGTCCATGCTTTCGCCCAGAAATTCAGCGATACGCTGCGGGTCGCGCTTGGGCAGCGCAGTACCTGCGGGGGCATTGAACACTGCGTCCAGGCGCGCCGTCGTGCAGTGTTCGGCACGCGCGATCAAACCGCGGGCGCCGTGGATCTCGGCCAGCGGGTCAAAGTCGACCTGCTTGAGGCCCTGTTGCAACAGGTTGTCAGCCTCAAGCAGCAGTTCGACCTCATCCAGCCCCAATGCCAAATGATGCGCCTTGTACTCGCGCACCATGCGGTCCAGCGGCGTGACCAATTCGGCCATGCGCAACACACTGGCCATGTGCGCGCTGCCTTTGAGGGTGTGCATGGCCAGTTGCAGCTCGTCACTGGCGTACAGCGGCAACTGCTCGCGGGCCTGATCGAGAAAGCGGTCGAGGCTGGCCAGATGGGTTTGCGCTTCTTGACGAAAAATATCCAGCAACTGCGGGTCAAAGCCTGCGTTGTGCGGCTCACTCAGGCGGGGCAACGGCTCGCCTTGTGACAGGTGATGAGCCTGCGCAGCCAACCGGTCGACGTCTTCACGCTGGTGTTGATTCAGATCGGCAAACTCCTGAATCAGTTCGGGCAACACCCGCAGCACGTCGTCCAGCAGTTGATGCATCGCCGGCGTCGGTGCCACGTCGCCTTCAAGCACCCGGTTGAGCAGGTTTTCAACGGCCCAGGCTAACTCGCCAACCACTAGCGCCCGCACCATGCGCCCACTGCCCTTGAGGGTATGAAAACCGCGGCGCAGTTCCCCCAGCGCCGTGTTGTCGCCAGGGTTGGCGACCCATTGCGGCCAGTAATCATGCAACGCGACCAACACTTCATCGGTCTCTTCCAGGAACACATCCAGCAGTTCTTCATCCACCGGGGCTTCATCGATCGGCGGGGCCAACAAACTGCCGGGAACGTGCTGTGCCGCCGGATTGAGCGTTGACAGCGGGGCGGCTAACAGCTCAGCCAGGCTCTGTGCCACCTGAGGGTCATCAGGGTTTTGCAGGTCTTGCATGATCAAGGCCTCGACCGGGCCCAGCACGTCGTTCAGCACCGGCACCTGACGCTCAGCGGGCGCGTACCCCAACTCAATCAGGCTGTTTTCGGCCCGGTCCAGCACGTCCTCACTCGAAGTCCCCGGGTCCTGGGCCAGGCGCACCAGGTAGTACTCCACGCTGATCAACACATCCGCCAGGTGATCCAGTTGGGTCAAGGTCGGTACCTGCGAGGTTTGCATCAGGCGTTCACACAGGCAGTCGTGGCAGGCCTGCAGCAAGCTGGCAGCCCGGCCCAACGGGATCATCGCCAACGCCCCGCGAATGCGCGTCAGCAGCGCAGGCACGGGCTGCAGGTGTGTGCGGTCGTGACCCGCCGCGAGGTAATCCGAGATCAGGTCTTTGATGTCTTCAAGGCTGATAAGCGCCTCTTTGATCACCAGTTGATGAATCTGTAGCAGGTCAGTGGTGGGTAGACGGCTTTCTTCGCGCGCCGAAGGCTCCACGCTGCCAACCATACCGGCGAGCGTGGCCTCGACATACAACAGCGCAGCCGCCACATCCATCAACACCGCATCGGTAGGGTCACGCTGGCCTTGGGCCAGGCTCTGCACAACCGCCAACTGATCGATGATGACCTTGCGCGGCTGGCCAAAGCCCAGCACCGCCAGGGTGTCAGCGATCTGACGCAAGGGGGCCATCAAGCTGCTCAGTTCTGACACATGCTGACGGTCGCTGCGCACAAACAAATCGAGCCGTTCCTTGACCCGCACCAACTCTTCGCACAAAGCGGCCACAACCGAACGCATCGCATCGCGGTCGGGCCCCGCCAGCCGCGCCCGCTCTTCATCCACCATGGCCGCATCCGGCATGGCTTCGTCAAGCTCGTAGTCGTTCTTTACCGCGAGCATCTTGGCCGTCGGCTTCTCGGCCTTGGCGATGTAGAACAACAGGCTGGTGAGCAACTCGTCCGGGGCCGGCTGATTGACACCCTCGACCCCTTGCTCCAGGAGACGTTTGAGTTCCTTGTCTGCCGTGTTGAGCAGGCTGCGTAAGGCCGGGCTGTTGGCCACGCCCCCCCGCAGCATGCCGTCGACCAGCGCTGCAGCAATGACCCAGAGCGCATTGAGCGGTGCGTCCTGACACACAACCTGCAAGCGCGCGAGCATGTCCGCCAACCGTTGCAGGTTGTCCTGAATGTCTTCTTCCCGAAGCAAGCCCAGCAGCGCGCTGTGCAGCGTGTGCCGTGAGGCATGCAACAACTCGGGCCATTCGGCGGCCGGGATCAACGCGGCCAGGGCGGCCCGATCCAGTGTGGGCAACATCTGCAACGGCGGGCTGAACAAGCTGGTTTCCGACAGCAACGCCTGGCCACGGGCCGTGCGTAAATCGTTGAGCAAGGGCAGCACCACCAGCGGCCAGTCGCGCCGGGCGCTGTGCACACGGTCAAGGTACAGCGGCAATTGATTGAAGGCCTGCTGCAAGAGCCGCAGGGCTTCGTCGCGCAGGCTGACACGGCCCTGCTGAAGGGCGATCAGCAGCTTCTCCATTTCTTCAGCCAACAGCGCCGCACCATAAAACTCGACCATCAGCAGGCTGCCATGGACCTTGTGAATGCGTTCCAGGCATTGCGCCAGGCCCTGTGCTGTCGGTTGCTGTGCGTAGGTCTCCAGCACCTCGCGCGCCTGCTTCAAGGTGTCAGCAATCTCGCCTTTGACCCACTTCAGGGCCACGTAGTCGTGACGGTCAACCATAACGATTCCTACTGTGGCTCACGGGGTGTTTGCGTGGCCGGCAAGGTGAAACCGGACACCGAACGCCGCAATTGGCTGGCCATTTTGGCCAGGTTGCCAATGCTGTCGGCCGTCGCGGTGGAGCCGGACGAAGTTTGATGCGTGATTTGCTGAATCACGTTCATGGTCAGGGAGATCTGCGCCGCCGACGACGTTTGCTGTTGTGCGGCATTGGAGATGCGCTGAATCAGGTTGGCGAGGTTTTGTGACACGCCTTCGATTTCTTCCAGCGCCACGCCGGCATCATGGGCCAGGCGGGCACCGCGCACCACCTCACTGGTGGTTTGCTCCATGGAGATCACAGCTTCGTTGGTGTCAGCCTGAATCGCCCGCACCAGGGTTTCGATTTGTTGCGTGGCCGCTGACGAGCGCTCTGCCAAGCGCTGCACTTCATCGGCCACCACCGCGAACCCGCGCCCGGCATCACCCGCCATCGACGCCTGGATCGCCGCGTTGAGTGCCAGAATATTGGTCTGGTCGGCAATGTCGTCAATCAAGCTGACAATATCGCCAATTTCCTGGGATGACTCACCCAAACGTTTAATACGCTTAGCAGTGTCCTGAATCTGGTCGCGAATATTGTCCATGCCGTGAATGGTGTTGTGCACCACTTCGTTGCCTTTGTTGGCAATGGCCACCGAACGCTCTGCCACCGCCGAAGACTCCGACGCGTTGGCCGACACTTGATCAATGGAATGAGCCATTTGCTGAACAGCTAGCGACGCTTCGGTGATCTGCTGCGCCTGATGCTCTGACGCCTCGGCCAATTGCATGGCGGTGTCCTGAGTATCCTGCACCGCGCCCGCCACCTCGCCTGCCGTCAGGTTGATGGTGGCCACCAGGCCACGCAGTTGATCAATGGAGTAGTTGATAGAATCGGCAATGGCACCGGTAAAATCTTCCGTCACCGAGGCCGTCACCGTCAGGTCACCGTCGGCCAGGTCTTCGATTTCGTCCAGCAAGCGCATGATCGCGTTCTGATTACGCTCGTTTTTTTCGGCTGTTTCACGCAACTGTCGGTTGGTTTCGCGCACCATCACCAAGCCAATCAGGATGATCGACATGAGCGCCAACAAACCCAGCACGTAGCCGCCAATGATGTCGAGCGAACGGCCGCTGGCGAGGTTTTCCAAACCGTTGGCCAGTGTCGAGGCTTCGTCCAGCAAGGTTTGTGACAAGCTGAAGATGTTATTGGCCGCTTCGCGCACCTGAAACAGTTGCGGTGAGGTCTCAAGAATTTCGTCCACCGAACCTGACACAAACTGGAACAGCTCCGAAATTTCCAGCAGGCGGGCGCGCGCATCGCTGTCTTCAACCTGGCTGATTCGCAACCCGGCGTTGCCTTCCAGCATGCCGTTAAGCACCTGGCCAAACCGGTTGGCATCGCGACCAAAGGCACCGGCAGCCTGGGCAGCCGTCTCATCACCGGCCAGCACCGTGTTCACCGCGCCTAAAATACGCTCGGCCAACAACGACTGACGCTGGGCCATGACCACCTGGTTGGCGGGCGCACCGCGCTGCAACAGAATGCCGACGACTTTTTCGTATTCGACCTGCAACTGCGGCACCGTCTCGGCCAATGTAGCCGCCACCTGATGCAGCGACAGGACCGTTTGTTCACTGGCCAGAATCGCGTTGGTGTTGCTCAGCAACAGGTCCCAATCTCGCTGAACGGCCTGCATTTCCTTGCTGACCGCCGCCGGTGCCGCTGGCAGGCCGGTTGCCGGGTCGCCTTTTTTCAGGTAACCCCAGCGCTGACTGAAATCGTTGCGCGCATCGCTTAACAGCTCAAACGCGGCAGCCTTTCCGGCGGCGGCTTCGGTGGCATTTTTAGCAATACGCTGGGACAGCACGCGCAATTCGCCGGCATGGCTGATGTATTGCTTGTCGTAGTTGGACTGGGTATTGAGGTAAGCAAAGTTGGCAAAAAGCAACATAATGAACACAATCAGGGCGACAAAAAGCACGATGATCTGCGAACGACTGCGCGATCCTTCCAGTGATTTAGCGGTTGTGACTGTGGTCATTGATCAGGCCCTGAGTTCCTGTAGTAACACGTGAAGCAACGCGAACAGCCCTCTCACACGGCCACCGCCCAAAACCGGGGGGCCTGGGCCAGGGCGATCGGGCTAAAGATCCACCACGGGTGCCCAGCGGCAAAATGGCCCTGCACAAAGGGCGCACACTGCGCGAGGGGCAACGCTTGCACACTGGGGTCAAGATCATCCAGGGCAAAGTGTTGCATGCCCAACACTTCATCGACCTGCAGCCCGACAAACACATCTTTGTATTCCAGCACCAGCACCCGCCGCTGCTTGCGTAAGGGGGTGAGTTCAACACCAAAAAAACCGCACAGGTCCATGATCGGCAATAGCTGACCGCGCAGGTTCGCCACCCCCTTGACCCAAGGCTTGACGCCCGGCAACAGGGTAAACCGGGGTTCATGGAGGATTTCCGCGATTTCGCCCATGGGGGCCACAAAGCAGTGCTCGCCGATCCGAAAGCCAATACCGCTCCAGATGTCGACGGGCGCAGGCTGGGTGACCAACGCTGCCAGGGAGCGGCACCGCTGGTCGATCTCCAGCAAGAGTTCGAAGGCTGTCAGTGAGTCAGGCATAAGGCCGGCATCATTGAGAGGGCTTGGTGTCTAACACGGCCATCAGGGTTTTGATCAGGGCCGACTCTTCGACCGGCTTGGTCAGGTAGTCGCGCGCACCCTGGCGGGTACCCCAGACCTTGTCGGTTTCCTGGTCTTTGGTGGTAACGATAATCACGGGAATATGGCGGGTTTCCGGGTCTTTGGTGAGTTGGCGCGTGGCCTGAAAACCATTCAGGCCCGGCATCACAATATCCATCAACACCGCATCGGGCTTTTCCAGACGCGCCAGCGCAACACCGTCTGCACCGTTTACTGCCTTGAGCACTTCATGACCGTGCTTTTTCAGCATATCGGTCAATTTGTGCATTTCGGTCGGCGAGTCGTCGACGATCAGAATGCGAGCCATGGTGTTCCTCATTATTAAGGTAGTCGGCCAGTGGGCCGGGCATCATTGAGCGTTTGCAACCACGGTGAAACCCGGCACATGGGCCTTGATCGCACTCAACAACTCGTCCCGGCTGAACGGCTTGGTCAGAAATTGATCAGAGCCCACGATCCGCCCCTTGGCCTTGTCAAACAGGCCATCCTTGGAAGACAGCATCACCACTGGCGTTGACTTGAACGCCCGGTTACTTTTGATCAAGGCGCAGGTTTGATAGCCATCCAGACGCGGCATCATGATGTCTACAAAGATGATATGCGGGTGATGGTCAACGATCATGGCCAGCGCATCAAAACCGTCAACGGCGGTCATGACCTCACAGCCCACGTTTTTCAACAGTGTTTCGGCGGTGCGGCGAATGGTTTTCGAATCGTCAATCACCATCACCTTCAAGGCGCTGGAATGCTTTTCCATGTGTGTTCTACCATCGCCACGGCGACCCGTTTTGTAACAACTGTGCGGTCTGTTGGCCCAAATCCTTGAAGGACAAGGGCTGCAAGTGCTGTGCGAGCCTTTTTAGCACAGTCGGCACCGTCAATCTATCGAACGACCCGAGCCATACACGCACGGGTTGTTTTTCCTTGACCGAGGCCACACTCAGCGCCACTCTGGCGCCACTTTTCAGCGCCTTCCAGGGCAACACTGAGCGCCTGCGGGCGCACTCTCCGCTAACTTGATGTGAGGAATTTGCCATGAGCGTTCGAGTCGGGATTGTCATGGACCCCATTGCGGGCATCTCCTATAAGAAGGACAGCTCGCTGGCCATGTTGTTGGCTGCACAGGCGCGCGGCTGGACACTGTTCTATATGGAGCAGCAGGACCTGTACCTGAATGAAGGCAAGGCACGCGCACGGATGAAACCGCTGAGCGTATTCGCCAACCCTGAAAAATGGTTCGAACTGGGCGCAGAGGCCGACACCGCCCTGAGCGACCTGGACGTGATCCTGATGCGTAAGGACCCGCCCTTCGACATGGAGTTCGTGTACACCACGTACCTGCTGGAGCAGGCCGAGCGCGATGGCGTATTGATTGTTAACAAGCCACAGAGCCTGCGTGACTGCAACGAAAAACTGTTCGCCACCCAGTTCACCCAATGCACACCGCCGACGGTGGTTAGCCGTCGCGCCGACGTGCTACGCGAATTTGCAGCGCTGCACGCCGATGTGATCCTCAAGCCACTGGACGGCATGGGCGGCACCTCGATCTTCCGCCACCGGGTGGGCGACCCCAACCTGTCGGTGATTCTCGAAACCCTGACCCTCAATGGCACCCAGCAAATCATGGCGCAAGGCTACTTGCCGGCCATCAAGGACGGCGACAAGCGCATCCTGATGATCGACGGCGAGCCGGTTCCGTATTGCCTGGCACGTATCCCGGCGCAAGGTGAAACCCGTGGCAACCTGGCAGCGGGTGGCCGTGGTGAAGCCCGCCCATTGAGCGAAAAAGACCGTTGGATCGCAGCCCAAGTAGGCCCAACACTGCGTGAAAAAGGCCTTCTATTTGTCGGTCTGGACGTAATCGGTGAACACCTGACCGAAATCAACGTCACCAGCCCCACCTGCATCCGAGAAATCGACAATGCCTATGGTACCGACATCGGTGCCCTGTTGATGGATGCGATAGATCGTAAGTTGAAGGACCGCAGCGGCAAGCGTTAAGCCACAAGCGGCAAGTTTGAAGCCGACGGCTTTAACGTGCCGCTTGCCGCTAAAAACCAACATTGCGTTATCATGCCGAACCGTGAAACCCGCGATGTTGGTTTTTTATGCCCCTCCCCAGCGACCTGCCCCCCGAATTGCGCCCTCACGGCGTGCGCGCAGTTGATCGCCTGGGTTTTACCTTGTTTATCGCCGCATTAATTCATATCGCCGTGATTGTGGGCGTGGGGTTCAGCCTGAACGAGCCCAAGCCCATCAGCCGCACCCTGGAAATCACGCTCTCTACCTTTAAAAGCGAGACGGCTCCCAAAAAGGCCGACTTCCTGGCGCAGGACAATCAAGAAGGCAGTGGCACGCTGGACAAAAAAGCGGTGCCCAAGACCACCGAAGTCGCGCCGTTCCAGGACACCACGGTTAAAAAAGTTACTCCGCCGCCCGCCGCAAAACCCGAGCAACCCAAGGCCGCGCCCAAGGCTGCGGTGACCACCGTTGCGCCAAAGCCCAAACAAGCCCCTCGCGAACCGCAAACCGTCAAAACCGAAGCCGCCCCCAAGGCCAGCATTCCGGCGTTTGACAGCTCCCAGTTGTCCAGTGAGATCTCCAGCCTTGAAGCCGAACTGGCCAACGAGCAACAGTTGTATGCGAAGCGGCCAAAGATTTACCGCATGAGCGCGGCCTCGACCATGCGTGACAAAGGCGCTTGGTATAAAGAAGACTGGCGCAAGAAAATCGAACGCGTCGGCAACTTGAATTACCCGGAACAGGCCCGTCGCGAAAAAATCTACGGCAAGTTGCGCTTACTGGTCTCGATCAACCGTGACGGCTCCTTGCATGAAGTGCTGGTGCTTGAGTCTTCTGGCCAGCCGCTGCTGGATCAGGCCGCACAGCGTATCGTGCGTCTGGCCGCGCCCTTTGCACCGTTCACCGGTGACCTGGCCGACATCGACCGGCTTGAAATCATCCGCACCTGGAGATTCGCCCAGGGCGATCGCCTGTCGAGCAATTAACCCCCTCTGCGTAGGCGCGAGCTCGCTCGCGATCTTTTGATCTTTTAAAAGTCATCCGATCCGGCTGCCTGACCCCTACAGAGATCAACCTTGTCAGTTCCACTTGCCAGCGCCACACTAAGACTCATGAAAAACCACGCACCGACTTACCTCAAGCATCAATTTCTGATTGCCATGCCCCACATGGAAGATCCGAACTTTGCCCGCACCTTGACGTATATCGTCGAGCACACGGCGAATGGTGCCATGGGGCTGACGCTCAACAGGCCGCTGCCGGACCTCAACCTGGCCGACATTCTTGAACAATTGCGCGCAGACATGCCCATCGCTGAGCTGTGTCAACACGTACCGGTTTATGGCGGTGGCCCGGTGATGACGGATCGCGGGTTTGTGTTACACCCCGACGGCATGAACTTCGATGCAACGGTTGCCCTTGAAGACGGCCTGGCCCTGAGTACCTCCGCCGATGTGCTTTTCAGCATTGCGCAGGGCCGTGGCCCAACGCGCAGCCTGATCTGCCTGGGGTATGCCGGATGGGAGGCCGGGCAACTGGAAGCCGAGATGGCCGAAAACGCCTGGCTGACCTGCCCTTATTCGGCTCATATTCTGTTTCAGACCCCCAGCGAGCTGCGCCTTGACGCGGCCGCCAAACACCTTGGAGTGAACCTCAACTTGTTAAGCACCCAAGCAGGCCATTGCTGATGGCCGAACCCGACATCCGTCTCGTGCTCGGTTTCGACTTCGGCACTCGCTCCATCGGCGTCGCCGTGGGCCAGATGATCACCGGCCAAGCCCGTGAGCTGTGCAATTTGAAAGCCGAAAACGGCATTCCGAAGTGGGAAGACATCGAAAAACTGATCAAGGAATGGCAGCCTGACGTATTGATCGTCGGTAAACCGCTGAACATGGATGGCAGCGAAAGCCCTCTGTGTGCCCGCACTAAAAAGTTTGCCAACCGCCTCAATGGCCGGTTCAATTTGCCGGCCTATGAGCACGACGAACGCCTGACCACCTTCGAAGCCAAAGGCGAGCGCAAAGCCCAGGGCGGCCAGCGCGGCAGCTTTCGTGACAACCCCGTCGATGCCATTGCAGCCAAACTGGTGCTGCAGAGCTGGATCGACGAGTACTTGGCCAACGCTCAACCCAAAGCCTGACCCTGCGTTTGAAGTAATGACGCGCCCCATTGTTTGCGCCCGCCGCCGCGCACGTCGCTGCACGGGTCTTTTAAGGAGCCACCATGATCCTGCCTGTTCCCGCTGAACTGATCTCTCAGATGGCGCTTGATCTCAAGGCCCATTTGGCCCGCCGTCACATCACAGAGCCACGCTTCATCGGCATTCGTACCGGCGGCATTTGGGTTGCCCAGGCATTGCTGCGAGCGCTGAACAGCGATTCGCCGCTGGGCACGCTGGATGTGTCTTTTTACCGTGACGACTTCAGCCAGAACGGCCTGCACCCACAAGTGCGCCCTTCCGAATTGCCGTTCGAAATCGAAGGCCAGCACCTGGTGCTGATTGATGATGTGCTGATGAGCGGCCGCACCATCCGCGCCGCGCTCAACGAACTGTTCGACTATGGCCGCCCGGCCAGCGTCACGCTGGTGAGCCTGCTGGACCTGAATGCCGCCGAACTGCCGATCCGGCCTAATGTTGTCGGCGCGACACTGTCACTCAAGCCGAGCGAGCGGATAAAATTGTCCGGCCCCACGCCCTTGACCCTCGAACTGCAAGATTCTTCCGTTAACCCTGCCCTTTAAGAGACCCTTGCGATGACGCCCACAGACGCCAAGCGCCCGCTGCAGCTCAATGATCAGGGCCAGCTACGCCACTTTCTGTCGCTCGACGGCTTATCCCGCGAGTTGCTGACTGAAATCCTCGACACCGCTGACTCATTTCTTGAAGTCGGTGCCCGTGCGGTGAAAAAGGTCCCGTTGCTGCGCGGCAAAACCGTGTGCAACGTGTTCTTCGAGAACTCCACCCGCACCCGCACCACCTTTGAAATGGCCGCCCAGCGCCTGTCGGCCGACGTCATCACGCTGAACGTGTCCACGTCGTCTGCGAGCAAGGGCGAAACCCTGCTCGACACGCTGCGCAACCTTGAGGCCATGGCCGCCGACATGTTTGTCGTGCGTCACGGCGACTCGGGGGCCGCGCACTTTATTGCCGAGCACGTGTGCCCGCAGGTAGCGATCATCAACGGCGGCGACGGGCGCCACGCTCACCCGACTCAGGGCATGCTCGACATGCTGACCATCCGTCGGCACAAGGGCGGCGTAGAGAACCTGTCGGTGGCCATCGTCGGCGACATTCTGCATTCGCGCGTGGCCCGCTCGAACATGATCGCCCTCAAGACTCTCGGCTGTAAGGACATCCGTGTGATCGCGCCGAAAACCTTGCTGCCGATCGGCATCGAGCAATACGGTGTGAAGGTGTACACCGACATGACCGAAGGCCTGAAAGACGTTGATGTGGTGATCATGTTGCGCCTGCAACGCGAGCGCATGGCCGGCGGCCTGCTGCCGAGCGAAGGCGAGTTCTACCGCCTGTTCGGCCTGACCACCGCCCGCCTGGCAGGTGCCAAACCCGACTGCATCGTGATGCACCCGGGGCCGATCAACCGCGGCGTGGAGATTGAGTCGGCGGTGGCCGACGGCCCGCATTCGGTCATTCTCAACCAGGTCACTTACGGCATTGCCGTGCGCATGGCAGTACTGTCCATGACCATGAGCGGCCAAACGGCCCAGCGCCAATTTGAACAGGAGAACGCCCAGTGAAGCTCAGCATTCTCGGCGCCCGCGTCATTGACCCCTCCAGCCAGCTCGATCAAGTCACCGACCTGCATCTGGAAGCCGGCAAAATCATCGCCATCGGTCACGCGCCGGCCGGCTTCAGCCCGACCCGCACCCTGGATGCCCACGGCCTTGTCGCCGCACCCGGGCTGGTTGACCTGAGCGTCGCTCTGCGCGAGCCGGGCTACAGCCGCAAAGGCACTATCGCCAGCGAAACCCGCGCCGCCGCTGCCGGTGGCGTGACCAGCCTGTGCTGCCCACCGCAGACCAAGCCGGTGCTGGACACCTCTGCCGTCGCCGAGCTGATCCTTGACCGCGCCCGTGAAGCCGGCAACTGCAAGGTCTTCCCTATCGGAGCCCTGAGCAAGGGACTGGAAGGTGAACAACTGGCCGAACTGATTGCATTGCGCGATGCCGGTTGCGTAGCGTTTGGCAACGGCCTGAGCAGCTTCACCAACACCCGCACCTTGTGCCGGGCGCTGGAATACGCCGCGACCTTCGACCTGACCGTGATCTTTCACTCGCAAGACCATGACCTGGCAGAAGGTGGCATCGCCCATGACGGCCCGATGGCGGCTTTCCGTGGTTTGCCGGGCATTCCGGAAACCGCCGAAACCGTGGCCTTGGCCCGCGACCTGTTGTTGGTTGAGCAAAGCGGTGTTCGCGCTCACTTCAGCCAGTTGACCAGCGCCCGAGGTGCCGCCCTGATCGCCCAGGCCCAGGCGCGCGGCCTGAAAGTCACGGCCGACGTGGCGTTATACCAGCTTATTTTGACCGATGAAGCGCTGGTCGACTTCTCCAGCGTGTACCACGTCCAACCGCCGCTACGCACCCGCGCTGACCGCGACGGGCTGCGTGAAGCGGTGAAATCTGGCGTGGTGCAGGCCATCTCCAGCCATCACCAGCCCCACGAGCGTGACGCCAAACTGGCTCCGTTCGGGGCTACCGAGCCGGGCATGAGCAGCGTTGAGCTGTTACTCCCGCTGGCCATGACACTGGTAGAAGACGGTTTGCTGGACCTGCCGACGTTGCTGACCCGCCTAAGTGCAGGCCCGGCAGACGCCTTGCGCTTACCGGCTGGCCGGCTGAGCGTGGGTTCGGCGGCAGACTTGGTGGTGTTCGACCCGGCAGCGTCAACCGTAGCGGGCGAGAAGTGGCTGTCCAAGGGTGATAACTGCGCGTTCCTCGGCCATTGCCTGCCAAGCGCCGTGCGTTACACCTTGGTGGATGGCCGGATCAGCTACGAGTCACAGGCTTAATGTGACTCCCGGTAGGAGGGCCGCCGCGATCGGCCCTCCTTGGCCGTGTCGCGGCTAACCCGGTGTGAGGCCAGCGTGGTTTAAGGGGGCCCTTAGATCAAAAGCCAGATCAGGCCCTCAGATCAAAAGCCAGATCAAACGATCACGAGCAAGCTCGTTCCTACACACTCTGCCAGACGTTGGTTTAGCGACGTGACGCGTTCTTGATCGAGATCTGCTCGTTCAGGGTCCAGAAGTCATACAGCACGCCAATCAGGAAAAAACCTCCGGTGCATAGGTAAATGATGCCGGTGATCCATTTGCCCATGTACATGCGGTGTACACCAAAAACCCCCAAAAACGTCAGCAGAATCCAGGCCACGCTGTAGTCCGTGTCACCTGAACTAAAACGCAGGTCGGCTTCACGGTCCATGCTGGGGATCAGGAACAGGTCGATCAACCAGCCAATACCCAACAGGCCCAAGGTAAAAAACCAGATCGTCCCGGTCACAGGCTTGCCGTAATAAAAGCGATGCGCCCCCAGAAAACCAAAGATCCAGAGCAAATAGCCCAGCACCTTGCTGTGGGTATCCTGCTGCACACCCTCTCGATAGCCGCTCATAAATGCCCTCTCTGCTGCTGATAGAAAAATATTCTGATTTATTTTGTGACTTTTTTACTGTCGCATAACCGGTAAAGGAGTCTTGCATAAAATGGTGCAAAGCCTTGTATTACATGGCTTGCGCCGTTTTCTTATGACAATTTATTACAGTAATTGTTCTTTTACCCCTCAAGTCCTCTCGACAAACGGCCTGAGAAAGACAAAAAAAGCTGTTATAAAGTTTCGCGCTAACCACCAACGAGCCTTGCCGAATGCGTCCTTTATTCAAGACATGGCTAACCATTTGCCTATTAATACCCCTGGCCGCCCACGCCACCAACCGTGAGCAACATCTTCCTGCTGGCTTCACTGGCTACACCGCAAAGTCATCTGCGAGTACAACGCCTGTTGTCGCCACCGCTGCCAAGCACACCCGCAAAACCGTTGTTCGGCCTACCGCCACTACCAGAAGCCATCATAAAGCCCCCGGCAAAATTGCGGTGGCTTCGCTGGCGTCCAGCAACAAACAGAGCAGTGCCGTACTCAGCCGTGCAGTGAATGTGCTGGGTACCCCGTATCGTTGGGGCGGCAGCAGCCCAAGCAAAGGGTTCGACTGCAGCGGGCTGGTGAAGTACGCCTTTAATGATGTCGCCACTGTTGACCTGCCCCGCTCATCCAGCGCAATGGCCAGCGGCCATGGGCAAAAGGTTGAGCGTAAAGACTTGAAACCGGGTGACTTGCTGTTCTTCAACATCAAGAGCCGCAACGTTAACCATGTGGCTATCTACTTGGGTAACGACCGTTTTATCCATGCGCCCCGTCGCGGCAAAGCGGTCAGCATCGACACGCTGAAAAAGCCGTACTGGCAGAACCACTACGTGGTTGCCAAACGCGTACTACCCAAAGAGAAATCCACTCTGCAAGTAGTCCAGCGCTAATTCCGCCTCCTGCGGGCGCAAGCGTGCTGGCGATCTTTTGAACGTTTAAAAGATCGCCAGCAGGCTCGCCGCTAAAGCCGTCAGATCACCCCCGCCTGTTTCAGCCTGTTGAGGCTCATCTCCAGCGTTTGCATGCCCAAGGCCCCGCCTGTCTGGATAGCTGACGTCAGTTGCACGCCTTTGTTTTCACGGATCAAGTTGCGAATGGCGGGGGTACTGAGCATGATTTCGTGAGCTGCCACACGCCCGCCCCCCTTCTTTTTGACCAGCACCTGAGCAATGACCGCCTGCAGCGATTCGGACAACATCGTGCGCACCATGGCTTTTTCCTGCGCCTCGAACACATCCACCATGCGGTCAATGGCCTTGGCTGCTGACGAGGTATGCAGGGTCGCAAACACCCAATGCCCTGTTTCGGCAGCGGTCAGCGCCAGCCGAATACTCTCCAGGTCGCGCATTTCGCCCAACATAATGACGTCCGGGTCTTCACGCAGTGCCGAGCGCAGCGCCGCGGCAAAACTGTGGGTGTCACGCTGCACCTCACGCTGGTTGATCAGGCATAAGCCCGGCGTGTGGATATATTCAACCGGATCTTCGATTGTGAGGACGTGCTGCGGGTCTGTACGGTTCAAATGATCAATCATCGCCGCCAGGGTGGTGGTTTTGCCGGAGCCCGTTGCCCCCGTGACCAGCACCAGCCCGCGCGGCATTTGCCAAAGCCGGCGGAACACCTCGTCCAGCCCCAGTGACACCAGGCTGGGCAAGGTTGCGCCAATACGCCGAAACACCGCCCCCACGCCGCGCTGCTGCTCAAACGCATTGACCCGAAACCGCCCCGACTGTGCGGCCACGTAGGCAAAGTCAGCCTCATGCGCAGATTCAAACGCCTGGCGCTGAGCAGGCGTCATCACGCTGTGAATCAAGCGGCGCGCCTGCTCCGGCGTCAGCATCACCTGCGCACAGGGCTGCAACTCACCGTCGATCCGTAACATGGGCTGCCTGCCCGCCGATACGTGCAAATCTGAAGCCCCCTGTTTCAGGCACAATGCCAGCAGGTCGGCGATATCCATGTCCCCTTCCAATTCCAGACGCTCCCAATTCCAGTAGAATGCCGCAGTCTTTCACCACGGCGGGCTTAACCGAATGTCCACGATAGCAGGCAACATTGCGCAGGTTGAGGCGCGTATCCGGGACGCGGCCCTGGCTGTGCAACGTGATGTAACGAGCATTCATTTACTCGCGGTCAGCAAGACCAAACCCGCTGCTGCACTGCGTGAAGCCTACGCAGCCGGCATTCGCGACTTTGGCGAGAACTACTTGCAAGAAGCGCGCGCCAAGCAGAACGAATTAACCGACTTGCCCTTGTGTTGGCACTTCATCGGCCCCATTCAGTCGAACAAGACCCGTGATATCGCCGAGCACTTCGACTGGGTGCACTCCGTGGATCGCCTGAAAATTGCCCAGCGCTTGTCAGACCAACGCCCAGCAGACATGGCACCACTCAATATCTGCATTCAGGTCAATGTCAGTGGCGAGGCCAGCAAGTCCGGCTGCACACCTGCAGACCTGCCCGCACTGGCTCAAGCCATCATGGCGTTGCCGCGTTTGAAGCTGCGCGGCCTGATGGCTATTCCAGAGCCCACGCAAGACCGTACAGAGCAGGACGCAGCATTTGCCGCCGTGCGCCAGTTGCAGAAAAGCCTGAACCTGGGGCTCGACACACTTTCAATGGGCATGAGCCACGACCTGGAGTCGGCCATAGCTCAAGGTGCCACATGGGTGAGAATTGGCACCGCTCTGTTCGGTGCCCGCGATTACGGCCAGGCCTGAAAAGCCCCGTCTAACTGTTTATAAGGATCGGTTATGAGCTCGACGCGTATTGCTTTTATCGGGGCCGGCAACATGGCTTCCAGTCTGATTGGCGGCCTGCTGGCCAAAGGCCTGAACGCTGACCATATTCGTGCCAGCGACCCCGGCGCAGATACCCGTGCCAAGGTCACGGCCGAGCACGGTATTAAGACCTTCGCTGACAACGCGCAAGCCATCGAAGACGCCGACGTGATTGTGATCGCGGTCAAGCCGCAGGTCATGAAAGCCGTGTGCGAGAGCCTGCGCCCACACCTCAAGCCGCACCAACTGCTGGTGTCGATTGCGGCCGGCATTACCTGCGAGAGCCTGCTGAAGTGGCTGGGCGAGCAGCCGCTGGTGCGTTGCATGCCCAACACGCCCGCTTTGCTGGGTAAAGGCGTGAGCGGTTTGTACGCCACCGCCGACGTCACGCCCGAGCAACGCCAACAGGCGCAAGACCTGCTGTCGGCCGTAGGCCTGGTGTTCTGGGTGGACACTGAAGAGCAAATCGATGCGGTGACCGCCGTCTCAGGCAGCGGCCCGGCGTATTTCTTCCTGCTGATCGAAGCGATGACCGACGCAGGCGTCAAACTCGGCCTGCCCCGCGACGTGGCCGCTCAAATGGCCCAACACACCGCCCTGGGCGCGGCGCACATGGCGGTGAGCAGCGACGTTGATGCCGCCGAACTGCGCCGCCGCGTCACCTCGCCGGCCGGTACGACCGAAGCGGCGATCAAATCATTCCAGGCCAACGGCTTTGAAGCCTCGGTCGAAACCGCATTGCGTGCCGCCGCGCACCGCTCGGCCGAAATGGCCGAACAACTGGGTCAATAAGGAGCACATGATGTCTGGACTTAATGGCGCTGCCATTTTCGTGATTCAAACCCTGGGCAGCCTTTACCTGCTGATCGTTCTGCTGCGCTTCATCCTGCAACTGGTACGCGCCAACTTCTACAACCCGCTGTGCCAGTTCACGGTCAAGGCCACCCAGCCCTTGCTCAAGCCGCTGCGCCGGGTCATCCCCAGCCTGTTTGGCCTGGACATGTCCTCGCTGGTGCTGGCCATTGTCGTGCAAATGGTGATCTTCGCCGTCGTGCTGACACTGAGCTACATGTCGTTCAACATTCTGGGCCTGCTGGCCTGGGCGATCATTGGCGTCACCGCGCTGTTCTTGAAGATCTTCTTCTTCGCCATGATCATCAGCGTCATCCTGTCATGGGTTGCCCCAGGCAGCGCCAGCCCGGGTGCCGAGCTGGTCAACCAGATCACCGAACCTGCCCTGGCCCCGTTCCGCCGCTTCCTGCCAAGCATGGGCGGCCTGGACATCTCACCGATCCTGGCCTTTATGGTGATCCAACTGATCCAGAGCTTCGTGATCCCACCGTTGGCCATGTCTGTCGGCATGCCGGTCGTGCTGTTCGGCCTGATCTAACGGAAAAAACTGTAGGAGCAATCGAGCGTCGACCGGCTGCTCCTACAGCGATTGCATTTCACAGACCTTTGCTTGCCGCTCTGCCCCCCGCTCATTAGACTTACGCCTCATTTAAATGAGAGCAGGGTCGATGCCAGCTGCCTTTCCCCCCGATTCCGTTGGTCTGGTTGTGCCGCAAATAGCACATTTCAGCGAGCCGTTGGCCTTGGCCTGCGGGCGCTCACTGCCGGCCTATGACCTGATTTACGAAACCTACGGCCAGCTCAATGCCACGGCCAGCAATGCTGTGCTGATCTGCCATGCACTCTCCGGGCACCATCACGCTGCGGGTTATCACAGTGTCGATGATCGCAAGCCGGGTTGGTGGGACAGTTGCATTGGCCCCGGCAAGCCCATTGATACCAACCGGTTCTTTGTCGTCAGCCTCAACAACCTGGGCGGCTGCAACGGTTCGACGGGCCCAAGCAGCCTGAACCCTGAAACCGGCCACCCGTTTGGCGCGCAATTTCCGGTACTGACCGTTGAAGACTGGGTGCACAGCCAGGCCCGCCTTGCCGACCGATTGGGTATCGAACAGTGGGCCGCCATTATCGGCGGCAGCCTGGGCGGCATGCAGGCACTGCAATGGAGCATCAGCTACCCGGATCGCCTGCGCCATTGCCTGGCAATCGCGTCGGCACCCAAATTGTCGGCGCAAAACATCGCCTTCAACGAAGTCGCCCGCCAGGCCATCCTCACCGACCCCGAATTTCACGGCGGCTCGTTCCAGGAAAAAGGCGTTATCCCCAAACGCGGCCTGATGCTGGCGCGCATGGTGGGGCATATCACCTACCTGTCGGATGACTCGATGGGGGAAAAGTTCGGCCGTGGCCTGAAGAACGAAAACCTCAACTACGACTTCCACAGCGTCGAGTTCCAGGTGGAAAGCTACCTGCGCTATCAGGGCGAAGAGTTCTCTGGCCGGTTCGATGCCAACACCTACCTGCTGATGACCAAAGCGCTGGACTACTTTGACCCGGCCGCCAACTTCGACGATGACCTGGCCAAAACCTTTGCCGGGGCCAAAGCGCGCTTCTGCGTGATGTCATTCACCACCGACTGGCGCTTCTCGCCGGCTCGCTCACGGGAACTGGTGGATGCCTTGATGGCAGCGAAAAAAGACGTTTGCTACCTCGAGATTGATGCTCCGCAAGGCCATGACGCCTTCCTGATTCCGATCCCGCGCTACCTGCAAGCGTTCGGCAACTACATGAACCGTATTGAACTGTGAGAACGCCATGAGAGCCGACCTGGAAATCATCCAAGACTGGATCCCCGCCGGCAGCCGCGTGCTCGACCTCGGTTGTGGTGATGGCGAACTGCTGAGCTGGCTGCGTGACAACAAGCAAGTCACCGGCTACGGCCTGGAAAACGACCCGGACAACATTGCCGAGTGCGTGGCCAAGGGCATTAACGTCATCGAGCAAGACCTCGACAAAGGGCTGGGCAACTTTGCCAGCAACAGCTTTGACATCGTGGTCATGACCCAAGCGCTGCAGGCGGTGCACTACCCCGACCGGATCCTAGACGAAATGCTGCGCGTGGGCCGTCAGTGCATTATCACCTTCCCGAATTTCGGGCACTGGCGCTGCCGCTGGTATTTGGCCAGTAAAGGCCGCATGCCGGTTTCCGAGTTCCTGCCGTATACCTGGTACAACACGCCGAACATCCACTTCTGCACCTTCGAAGACTTCGAAGCACTATGCCGTGAGCGCCAAGCGCGGGTGATCAACCGCCTTGCTGTGGATCAACAACACCGACACGGGTGGGCGAGTAAGTTATGGCCTAACCTGTTAGGCGAGATTGGCATTTATCGTGTCAGCAGCCCTGGCCTGCAGGATCACCACATCGCGGTTTAACCGCTTTATTCAAGGAGAAACACCATGGGACGTATTGGACTACTGCTGCTTTCGATGTGCTTCGGGGCGCAGGCAATGGCTACCGACAGCAATGCCGCCCAACGCCAGCAGACGTTTGGTGACACAACGGTGTACTACAACGCGTTCCCGTCGACCTTCTTGACACCTGACATTGCCAAAACCGTTGAAGTGACCCGCAGCAAGAGCAACGCCGTGCTGAACGTCACGGTCAACAAAGGCGGCAAAAATATCCCGGCCAACATTCAAGGCACAATCAAGGCCGGAGACAAAAAGCCGGTACGCCTGAACTTTCGTCAGATGACTAAGGATGGCGAAATCAACTACCTGGCCCAGTTCCCGGTCAAAGGCCCGCAAACCTTCACCTTTAAAGTGGATGTGAAAGCCGCCGGCACCTCGGCCGAAACAATCGAATTTACTCAAATGGTCGCTCCAATCGAATGATGAACTTCACGCAACTGGTACTCGCTAGCCACAACGCCGGCAAACTCAAAGAACTTCAGGCCATGCTCGGCGAGTCGGTGCAGTTGCGCTCGATTGGAGAGTTCAGCAGCGTCGAACCGGATGAAACCGGCTTGTCGTTTGTTGAAAACGCGATTCTTAAAGCACGCAACGCAGCACGCATCTCCGGCCTGTCCGCCCTGGCAGACGATTCTGGGCTGGCGGTGGACTTTCTCGGCGGCGCACCGGGCATTTATTCGGCCCGTTACGCCGACGGCCAAGGCGACGCGGCAAACAACGCCAAGCTGCTCGATGCCTTGAAAGACGTGCCTGAGGCTGAACGCGGCGCACAATTTGTGTGCGTGCTGGCGCTGGTGCGCCACGCCGACGACCCGCTGCCAATCATCTGCGAAGGCTTGTGGCACGGCCGCATCCTGCACGCGGCCAGCGGCGAGCACGGCTTTGGTTACGACCCGTTGTTTTGGGTGCCGGAGCGCAACTGCTCCAGCGCTGAACTCAGCCCGGCCGAGAAAAACCAGCTGAGCCACCGCGCCCGCGCCATGGACTTGCTGCGCCAGCGTCTGGGCCTGAAATGACCCAGGACACCCCTTCACAGCCGCTCTATCTGGGTGCGGCTGGCTTTACTCAGCAGGCGCCGCGCGCGCCGCTGACGCAACTGCCACCCCTGTCGCTGTACATCCACATTCCGTGGTGCGTGCGCAAATGCCCGTACTGCGACTTCAACTCGCACACTGCAAGCCCGGTGCTGCCCGAAGAAGAATACGTCGACGCACTGCTGGCCGACCTCGATCAAGACCTGCACGCTGTCTATGGCCGCGAGCTGAGCTCGATCTTTTTTGGTGGCGGTACGCCGAGCCTGTTCAGTGCCCAGGCGCTGGGCCGCTTGCTCAAAGGGGTCGAAGCGCGCATCCCGTTTGCCAGCGATATCGAAATCACCCTCGAAGCCAACCCCGGCACCTTCGAGCAAGAGAAGTTCGTGGCCTACCGAAAACTGGGGATCAATCGCCTGTCGATTGGCATCCAGAGTTTTCAGCAAGAAAAACTCAAGGCGCTGGGGCGCATCCACAACGGTGACGAAGCCGTGCGCGCCGCTGGCATGGCGCGCCAGGCGGGCTTTGACAACTTCAACCTCGACCTGATGCACGGTTTGCCCGATCAAAGCCTGGAAGACGCCCTGAGCGACCTGCGCCAGGCCATTGCCCTCAAACCGACACACCTGTCGTGGTATCAACTGACGCTGGAACCCAACACGGTGTTCTGGAACAAGCCGCCTGATTTGCCCGAAGACGACACCTTGTGGGACATCCAGGAAGCGGGCCAGGCGTTGCTTGCCGAACACGGCTACGCCCAGTACGAAGTGTCGGCCTACGCCCAGCCGGGTCGCCCGGCGCGGCACAACCTGAACTACTGGAGCTTTGGCGACTTTATCGGTATTGGCGCTGGCGCTCATGGGAAATTGAGCCATCCTGATGGCCGAATCGTCCGCACTTGGAAAACCCGGCTGCCAAAGGACTACTTAAATTCAGCCAAAAGCTTTCAAGCCGGCGAGAAAATTCTGACTGCCGAAGAACTGCCATTTGAGTTTCTAATGAACGCCTTGCGTCTTACCGACGGCGTGGATTCGGCGTTGTACCCACAACGCACGGGGCTTTCCCTCGACAGCTTGAGCGAAGGCCGCAAGGCCGCCGAACAAAGCGGCTTATTGCAGGTCGAACCGACACGCCTGGCAGCAACAGCCCGAGGCCAACTGTTTCTCAATGACCTGCTGCAGCAATTTTTGACCTAAGGAACTCGAATGGACTTGGTACTGGACCTGCTTGCCACCGTCTCGCGCTGGAGCCGAGGCCACCTCTCGGAAATCTCGCTGGCCTTGGTCGGTTGCGTACTGGTGCTGTTCGGTGCCGACTTCAAGGGCTGGGTCGAACAACGCTTGGGCAGCATTGCCGGTGCCCTGCGCGTGCCCTTGATGGCCCTGCTGTGCCTGATCGGCAGCGGCGCGGCCCTGATCTACGCCACGCCATGGGTTGAACGCGGCCTGAGCCAATTCAACAACTACAGCCTTGCGCCGGTGTTGTTGGTGGTACTGGTCTTGATCGGCGTAGTCGCGGATCGCCGCGGATAAACCCGCCCCCTGCAGAAACGTACTTACTCGCAATCTTTGTTTTGGAAGATCAAAAGATCGCGAGCAAGCTCGCTCCTATGTATGGACTCGCCCCCCACTGTCAACCCGCTTTTGCCCACTGACACCCGGCTGCATCTATGTATAAGGCCTATTCTAGGAAGCCATAATCGGC